>LNFM01002277.1_pt1 | contig 40597 bp, 38 predicted proteins | sample 596031 | NCBI WGS metagenome assembly LNFM01 (sample SAMN04254537, study PRJNA301005) | activated carbon metagenome | isolation source: dual media filters at the Ann Arbor, Michigan drinking water treatment plant | place: USA: Ann Arbor | reverse complement strand
AAGTGGAAATGCCCGCCCGACCCGTGGTCGGATCTCGAGTTGGAACTCGTCCAGCTCACCACCCTCTCCCAGATGATCGTCGAGCTCGACGCCCGGTCCCAATCCGAGCGCGTCGATTACCTCACCGAACGGCTGCCTGAGCATCTTGGCCGCGCCAACAAGGCGTTCCGCGACATGCTCGCCGCCAAGCCCGCGCCGGCCCCGGCCGGCCCGCGCGAGCTCTCCGAGGCACCGCTGAGTGCCGAGGAAAAGAAGGCCCTGATCAAGAGCATTGAGAGAATGTGAGGAGTTGAGCGATGGCAAAGCAGGCGACAGACGATTCGGCGGCGCGCGGCGAGATGATCGCGGTGCCGTTTCATAACGATACGGTGTGGGCTGGCGAGCGAGATGGCGAGGTGCTGGTGGCCATGCGCCCGCTCGTCGAAAATCTAGGTTTGCAGTGGGCTGGGCAATTGCAGAGGCTGAAAAGATCACCCGTTTTGGCCAAAGGGGTGTGCATCATGCACACCCCTTCGCCTGGCGGAGTGCAGGAAACGGTCTGCCTGCGGCTCAAGCTGATCCCCGGCTGGCTGATGACGATTGAAACCAGGCGGGTGAAGCCGGCGATTAGGCCGCTGCTGGAGCGCTACCAGGAGGAGGCCTACGAGGTCCTGTGGAACTATTTCCGGGGCCGTGCCGATTCGCCGGTGCCAGGCGGCCGGCCAACCGCGACCCACGTTCACAACGGGATAGAGGCACATCTGCACCACCATCAGTTGCGCGTTCTGGCCGCGGTCAAAGCGTATGGCGAGACCGATCCAACGAAGATGATCGAGTCGACCGGTCTCAGCCTGGAGAGCGTGAAGCGCGCGATCTTCCTGCTCTGGTATCTGGGCGTAGTCGATGCCTACGATGACGACGGCGTGACACGCTACCGCGTCATTCCTGCGGAAAAGCGGCCTTTCCTGCCGATGCCGGCGTCGCCTCGTCAACCTGGTCGCGTTCTGCGGTAGCGGCGAGCGCGGCCGCGCCGCGCTCTCATGACAAACCTCATAGGTCCGGCGCGCGCTGGTCGGCTTTCGTGCGGCGGCGCGCTTGCGCCGGCGGTGTCGTGCCGTCGAGCGCGCGACGCTGCCGCTCAACCTCCCCGTGCCCCAAGGTATCGAAGATCATTCCCCGGATCGGATCGGGCGTGACTGCTCGCCCGGTCCCGCCTAGATCGCCCGGTCTCGCTCACTCCCAACCCACACCCGCTCCCCTCACTTCCTAGACAAGGTCCGCTGCTTGCGGCAGCATCCCTGCCGCTGGGCGCACCGCGTCGGAAGACACGGCAGACACCCCCGGGACAGGGGGAAGACGCTCAAGCCATTGTTTCATAAGCACAATTCCTGCCTGTCTGGTGTGTCTGGTCATTTTGGGCCGCCGCTGACACATGCGCATGCGTGCGCGCGCGTTGGGAGTGTGCGAAGTGAACAGACAGACCAGACACTTTATAAATATCCATATTCCTCAATGGGTTAGGTGTCTTTCGAGTGTCCGCGCACCGTCTGGTGTGTCTTGCCATGGCTAAGAGGGTGCGAGCGGAAAAGGCCGGAAATACGGGAAAAACCGCAGAGGCGCGGCGCGGGTCGATGCGCGCGGCGCTCGATCAGGCTGCAGCGCTTGAGGCGCTGGCGTTCCTGCACGGGGGCGAGCAGCTGGCGTTGCCGGGGCTGGCGGTGCGGCGGTTCGTGGGGGTTGCGCCGCTGCCCGACGACGACAAGGCGCGCGAGCCCGGGCGGCCGGTCGGGGCGCGCAACCAGGTGCCGCTGGCCTTCCGGGAGTACCTGGTCGCCAAGTATGGCAGCGCCGTCGAAGGCCTCGCCCAGGACGCCACGCGGCCGGTTATCTCGATCGTGGCCGAGCTCGCACAGGCCTACATTGCCGCGTGCAGGATCTTCGGGCGCGAGGTCGAGCCGACGTCGGCCCAGATCGCCGCATGGGTGGAGACCGCAAAGAGTATCCAGCTGGCCAGCCGCCGCTATGTGGCGCCCTACCAGCACAGCCAGGCGCCCCAGCCGAAGGAACAGCAGGGCGCGGGCGCGCGAATCGCGGTGGCGATGTTCACCGGCGGCGCGCCGGCAGAGGCCACCAAGGAAGCCGCACGGGACGTTCTCGCCGACCTGTTGGGAATCGAGCAAAATCAACGGGTTATCGAAGGCGAAGCCCGAGAGTTGAACGCGGAAGAGTTGAACGCGGAGGGCGACGACGATGCTTAAGTGCCCGTTTCATCGGCAACGGATGCCATTCTCCCGGTCCGCGACAACGTCATTCGGGATCAGCAGCATGGCGCGCCCGCCCGGCTCGAGCCGCGTCGTTCCTACAGGGGGGCCCCAGTGCCACCCGGCCCCCCGATTTTGCGGCCGCCCGGCGCATGCGGGGGTCTACCGCCAGATGGCGCCCTGCCGTTTCGGCTTCGGCCCGTCCAAAAATCGCGAAAACTTCCAAGGGCGAAACCCGGGGACGGGGGCGGGGCGATGAGCGGCGGTGTTGGCGCGAACCTCTTCAGCAACCTCATGCGGCGGCCGTGGGTCTCGCCTGGTCCGACCATCGACAGGCTGATCGCCAGCATGCTTGCGGAGCGGGCGACGCCTACCTCGCGTGGCGTCCGTGTTCTGACCGGGCCGCTGGGTGGCGGCAAGAGCACGGGCGCGATGGGCGCCACCTTCGTCAACGCGGCGAAGCAACCAGTCTGGGGCGACGGCATCCGTCGCTATCGATTGACCTTGCTCCGTGACACATACCTGAACGCCTGGTCGCAGACCGTGCCCTTCCTCGAGGACTGGTGGCCAAAGATGACCAATGGCGCCTCGACGCCCGGCGTCTTCTGGGAAGGATCGAAGGGCAGCGCGCTCGATCTCAGGCTCGAGTTGGAATTCCCCCGGCCTGTCGGCCCCGTTGACTACATGCTGCAGCTGCGCGCGTTGGGTGAGCATCGCACGGAGGAAGCGATTGAAAACTTCTTCCGCGGCCTGCCGACGACGGACATTTGGCTCGAAGAGGGTGATACCCTGCCAAGGGCGGTCTACGAGAAGGCGATCACGCGCCTCGGCCGCTATCCGGCGCGTGGCATCGACGGGATCGGTGCGCGATCGCCGACCCTTTACCTGGTCAGCAACCAATTCCTGATCGGCTCATGGCCCTACGAGATGAAGATGGCGAACCGCTGGAAATCCGGCGTTGAGTTGTTCGAGCAGCCGGGGGGCCGCTCGCCCGATGCCGAGAACCTGCACAATCTCAGCGCAGGCTATTACGAGGGGATCATCAAGGAATCCGACGAGCGCACCATCCGCCGCCAGATCGACAACGAGCACGCGCTGCCGAATGCCGGCAAGCCGGTCTATCCCGAGTATCGGGATCTCGTGCACACGAAGCCCGTCACGCTCGACCCGAACCTGCCTCTGCGCATGGGCATGGATGGTGGCCTGATGACGCTCAACCCCGCGGCGACGATCTCGCAGATGGGCCAGGGTCGTTGCCTGCGCGTGAAGGACGAAGTGGTGGTTGGCCACAATGCCGGCGTCGACCAGTTCGCAGAGGCGATCAACAAGGTCCTCGGCCAGCCTGAGTTCGCGCGCTGGAACGGCGACCGCTTTGCCATCAAGGCGCGCGTCGATCCTACGGCGGTCTATGGCGCCGCGCCTGGGCAGCTCAACTGGGTGCTGGCGATGCGCAAGAAAACCGGCATCGACATCAAGCCCGCCCGCACCAACGACCCGGTGACCAGGCGTTCGGCGCTACGCGACCATCTGACCCGCATCACCGACGGCCATCCGGCGATGCAGGTCGATCCTAAGGCGAAATTCCTGCGCATGGCGCTGGGCGGCCTGTTCCACTGGCCGAAGATCCGCGCCGGCATGGCGACGCGCGATGCCGACGTGCCGGCGAAGAACCATCCCCACAGCGACGTCGCCGAGGCCTGCGAGTACGACGCGATGGACAACGAGGCCGTGGGCATCATCGAAGGCAAGAAGCAGGGCGGGGCGAAGAAGGCTCGCAAGCAGGAGTTCGCCGACACCGACTGAGGGCCAGCTATTACACGGGGTGTCATAGCTGGGAACCACCACCGCTTGACGGTGAAACGCTTTCGGGTGTTCTGGTCTTGGGCTCTCTCCACTGGTCTCACGACCGGAGTGCCCGTGACCCCTCCGTCCGCATCCGTCCCGATGATCGTCTACCAGCAGGCGCCCAACGCGCCGAAGCAGGACGATCCCGCCGTCAAGGAAGCCGAGCGCAAGCAGCGCGTGATCGAGGCCGGCATCGGCGGCCGCGGCGCCACGCTGCTCAACGGCGGCGCCACCGACAATCCGCAGCGCGCGGCGGGCTCACGACTCCTCGGCAACTTCGGGGCGCTGGGCTGATGGCCCGCATGACGCCCGCCCAGGAGGCCGATGCAATCCGCCTGCGGGCTGAGCATGAGGCCATCAAGGCCTACCGGACGGCCGAGGAACCGATCTGGCGGCGCATCATCGACCTGGCCTATCCCGACGGCACGCCGCCCGACCAGAGCGCCTCCGACCAGGTCGGCGCGGTGCGCACCGAGATCTTCGACAACACGGCCGAGGATGCCGGCGAGACCGCCGCCGGCGCCTTCCTCGCGATGACGACGAATCCGGCCACACGCTGGATGGAACTCGGCCTGTTCGATCGCGTCTACGAGCGCGACACCTATGCCGGCCACTGGCTGTGGGACACCACCTCGCGGATGCTGCGCTGCTTCCGCCATCCCACGACGCTGTTCAACCTCGCCGTCGACGAGGACAACGTCCAGTACATCCACCTCGGCAATTCCTGCCTGCATGTCGAGGACAAGCCGGGCCGCCTGCCGCTCTACCGCGCCTGCGACATGGCCCACATCTGGTGGGACGAGAATGCCGACGGCGTCATCGACACGGTGCACCGCGAGTTTGAGCTGTCGGCGCGTGCCGCCTACGACAAGTGGGGCAAGGACAACCTGCCCGACCAGATCGTGACGGCGGCGGAAAGCAACGCCAACCAGTTCACGCTGTTCAAGTTCCTGCACATCAACAAGCCGCGCACCGAGCGCGACCGCTCGCGCGGCGACCGCAGCAACATGGCGTTCCGTTCGATCTATCTGGCGCATGGTGTGCCGCACATCGTCGAGGACGGCGGCAGCCACGAGCTGGAATATATCTGCTCGCGGATGCGCCGCCGCGCCGGCCGCCGCTATGGCCGCGGATGCGGCCACAAGGCCCTGGGCGACATCGACGTGCTGCAGCGCATGACGCGCACGACCCTGCTGGCCGGTGAGCGCACCATCGACGGCCCTATGATGGCGCCCGACGACGAGGACATGGGCCCGGTCTCGCTGAAGAATCGCTCCATCACGCGCGTGCCGGCTGCCCTGATGGCGAACGGCGCCTATCCCCGACCGCTCCTGACCAACACGCGCGTTGATATCGGCCTCGACCTGATCATTGATCGCCGTGAGCTGGTGCGGCGTTCCTACATGAAACAGCTGATCGAGCTGTCGCGCGACCCGAAGTACACCGCCACGCAGTTCATCTCCCTCGAGGCGGAATCCAAGCGCGGCCTGGTGCCGGTGCTGATGCGACACGAGAACGAGCGGCTGGGGCCGCTGGTCACGCGGACGTTCAACATCCTTGCGCGCATGCGCGGCGTCATCCCGCCCGCGCCGGATGAGATGCGCGGCCAGCCGCTGCAGGCCTCGTTCGATTCGCCCGACGCCAAGGCGATGCGCCTGGGCACCGCCCGCGCCATCTCGCAGAGCTGGGAAGTGCTGTCGCCGCTCATCAAGGAAATGGGCGATCCGGCGCTGTGGGACAATTTCGACATCGACGAGGGCCTGCGCAGCCAGGCCGACGGTCTCGGCGTCCCGGCTGCCGTGCTGCGTCCGATCGAGGTGCGCGACCGCCTGCGCGAGCAGCGCCAGCAGGTCGTCGCCGAGCAGGATCAGCGCGAAGGCTTCAAGGACTTCACCACGGGCGTGAAGAACATGGCGCCGATGGCCGCCGTGATCTCGGGCCTGATGCAGAACAGCGGCGGCGCTGCCGCGTCGCCCGCAGCGGTGGCGGCATGAGCGAGCTTCGCGACCGTTACGGCCACCCGCAGCATCGCCCGCTCGTCGATGCGATCGCGAAGATGGGCGGTCTCGTCAAGCGCGAGGCCGGCATCGCCGATGCCGGGGACCGCATCGACCCCCTGGAGCTGGTCCGCCAGCGCGCCGCCCGTGATTTCGCCAACGAACTGCTGGCTGCGCTCGGCTGGTCTCTGGAACTGCAGCCGCCCGCCGCGCCCGCGCCGGCGGTGCAGGCGTTTGCCGCAACGGATTGAGGGAGCCCGCGATGAACTTCAGGAACAGCATTTGCTACGCGCCGGACGGTGGTGGCGCCGGTGGCGGTGACGATGCTGCGGCTGCCGCCGCTGCTGCCGCTGCCGCCGAGGCCGCCGAGGCCGCAAAGACCAAGGAAGGCGAGACCGCGCCGCCGGAATGGCTCGCGACCCTGCCCGACGACCTCAAGGCCGACAACCGCCTGAAGGCCATCCCCGATGTCGGCACCCTGGCCGGCCGCTTCGCGAAGGCCATCGAACTGCCGGGCGACGATGCCAAGCCCGAGGAGCGTGCCGCGGCACTCGACGCGCTGGCCAACAAGCTCGGCCGTCCCGAGAAGTCCGAAGGCTACGTCGTGCCCGAGGTCAAGGATCGTCCCTACACCGAACGCGACAAGGCCCTGCAGGCCGAGTTCCTGCCGGTCGCGCACGCTGCGCGCCTGACGCAGGAACAGGTCAATGCCGTCGTCGAGTTCAACAACAAGCTCACCCAGCAGATCCTCGGGGTGCAGACCAAGGTTGCCGCCGACACCGAGGCGGCCCTGCGCAAGGATCTCGGCGACGGCTTCGGCAAGGCGCTGGATCTCGGCAACCGCGCGCTGGCCGGCGTTCTCGAGAAGTCCGGCATCAAGGTCGAGGACTTCCGCAACATCCAGCTCTCCGACGGCTCGTTCCTGGGCGACAGCAAGATGGCGACATCGCTGTTCATCGGGATCGGCAAGCTGATCGGCGAGAGCGGCTACACGGGCGGCGGCAATAGGCCGTCGGCCGATGCCGTTCCCCTCTCGGACAAACTTTACGGTTCCACTGACAAGAAGGAGTAAGGCCACATGCCGGCTCTCGCTACCACCGCGCTTACGCTGGCCGACCTGGCCACCCGCATGGTCGAAGGCAGTCTCGACCGCGACATCGTCGAACTGCTCTCGGTCCAGAACCCGATCCTCGAAGACATGCTGTGGGTCGAGGGCAACACGACGACGGGCAACCGCACCACCGTGCGCACCGGCCTGCCGGAAGGCACCTGGCGCACTCTGTACGGCGGCGTCCAGCCGACCAAGAGCACGACAACGCAGATCACCGACACCTGCGGCATGCTCGAAGCCTACTCGGAGGTCGACAAGGCGCTGGTCGACATGAGCAACGACGCCAATGCCTTCCGCCTCGACGAGGATTCGGCGCACATGCAGGGCCTCGCCAAGCAGATGGCCGATGCGGTGTTCTACTCGACCGTGACCAGCAACCCCGAGCAGATCCACGGCTTGGCGCCGCGCTTCAACACGCTGGTCGAGGCGACCGCGGCCAGTGCAGGGAACGTGCTCGATTCCGGCGGCGTCGGCTCGGACAACACCTCGATCTGGTGTGTTCCGTGGGACAGCAAGATCGCTGCCGGCCTCTACCCCAAGGGCACTAAGGCCGGCCTGACGATGCGCAATCTGGGCGAGCACACGGCCGATGCCGCCGACGGCGGCAAGTTTCAGGTCATGCGCACCCACTTCAAGTGGAACGCCGGCTTCATGGTGCGCGACTGGCGCTACATCGCGCGCATCGCCAACATCGACGTCACGACCGGCGCCGGCGGCCTGCGTGGCAGCACGCCGCCCGACCTGATCAAGCTGATGATCCAGGCCGACGATATGGCGCCCGACGACAGGGGCCGGAAGGTCTGGTACGCCAACCGCCGCGTCCATACCTGGCTGCGCATCCAGGCGACCTACAAGAGCAACGTGAACCTCACCTTCGAGACGTTCGCGGGCAAGAAGGTCCTGGCTTTCATGGGTAACCCCATCCGCAAGGTCGACGCGCTCCGCAACAACGAGTCGCGCGTCGTCTGATCCGGCGTAGGGCGCTGGGGCCTTCGGGCTCCGGCGGCCGTCGCCAGACCCGCCCTCCAACGGAGTTTCTTCCATGATCCGCGACAAGCTTCTGATGTTCAGTGCTGCCCAGGCCGTCACGGCTTCGGCGGCTTCGACCAACTATCTCGATCTCGGTTCGGCGCGCGAGCTGAACGACAACGGCCTGATCGAGCTGATCACCCGCATCCACACCCTGTTCGTCACGGGCGATGCGGCCACCCTGACCGTCGCGCTACAGTGCGACGACAATACCAGCTTCAGCACGCCGACGACGCTGCTGCAGTCCGCCTCGGCGATCGCAGTTGCGTCGCTGATCGCGGGCTACGAGCCGCTGCGCGTCCGCGTGCCGCGCATGATCGTGCCCGAGCGCTACCTGCGCATGTACTACACGGTCGGCACCGGCAGCTTCAGCGCCGGCAAGATCGACGCTGAACTGGTGCTCGATCGTCAGGCCAACATCTCCTACCCGCGCGGCTATTCGGTTTAAGTCGCCGCGGCCCCGGCGGATCGAACACACGGGGTCCGGCGCGGTGCCGGACCCATCCTCTCTACCCGGAGTGACCGATGGCCTCGACGTCCCGTTTCCGTTTCTTCAATCACGAAACGCTGCTGCGCTTCGTCGATTTCCTCGTCACCGAGGGCAAGACCTACACCCTGCCGGCGGTCGATGCCGCGCTCGCGCCGCTCGCGTCGCCGGCCTTCACCGGCACGGTGACGAAGGCGCAGGCCGCGCCCGCCGCCAAGACCGTCACGGCCGGCCTCTCCGCGGCCGACCTGGTCGGCGGGCTCATCACCACGACCGGCGCGACCGGCCCCTCGGTGCACCAGCTCCCGACCGGCACCGAACTGGACGCCGCCTTGCCGGCCGCTGTCGTGAACGACTCTTTCGACTTCACGATCATCAACACGGGCACCGGCGCGAGCAACGACGCGACCATCACCGTGAACACCGACGTGACCATCGTGGGTAATCCCACGGTGGGCGCGCTGACCGACGCCACCATCATTTCCGGCTCCGGCACCTTCCGCGCCCGCCGCACCGCCGCCCACGTCTGGGTGGTCTACCGCCTGGCCTGACGCACCGTCGCGCCGCATCGCAGGGAGGCAGTCATGGCGCTGAAGTCGATGGAGCTCACGCCCTCGGAACGTGAAGCCGAGATCCGGGAGAGCGCCCCCGACTCGTATATGCCGCGCTATGCCGGCGGTCTCTGCCTGTGGCTCGACGACGAGGCCCTGAAGCGTCTGGGCCTCACGGAACCGCTCGAGGTAGGCACCATCGTGAGCCTGATGGCCGAGGCGCGCGTCGTCGGCGCCGGCAAGGACGAGCACGAGACCAAAGAGGGCACCCACGTCGACCGCCGCATGTCGGTGCAGATCACGGCGATGGAGCTCGAACCGGCGGCGAAGAAGCCGCTCTCCGACAAGCTCTACAAGGACTAGCGCCACCTGATGTCCACGCCGCGATCCATCACCAGCCTGTGCAATAACGCGCTGGGCCTGCTCGGCAAGCCGCCGATGGTGGTCGATGCCGACAGCGGCGCGCCGCAGCAGTACGACGATGCGGCGGCGGTGGTCGATGGCTATCACGCGCGCTACGGGCGTGTGCTGCGGTCGCACAACTGGAATAGCGCCGAGCGCCTGGCGAAGATCGACGCGGCCGAGGAAGCGCCGCTCTTCGGTTTCGCGCGCCAATTTCCGCTGCCGCCGAATTGTGCCGGCGTGTGGGCGCTTTCCGCGGAGCGTCATGGCAAGGATCCGAAGTACAGGGTGCGCGGTCAGTTCGTCGAAACCGACGAGCCGTCGCCGCTGCACCTGATCTGGATCGAGCGAATCGAGCCGTCGCAGTTCGATGATGACCTGGCGGCGGCCATGGAGTCGGCGATTGCCGACTATGCGGGGCTGCGTGTGCTGGGCTCGAAGGAAGCGGCGCGCGCCTTTCGCGGTGAGGCCAAGGAAGATCTGGCCGACGCCAAGCACAACGATGCGAAGGAAAACCCGGCGCAGGAAATCGACGGCGGATCGTGGACTGTCGGCCGGAGCACCGGCTGATGGTCGCCACGCCGCTCTCTCTCTTCACCACGGGCGAGGTCTCGCCGCTGCTGTCGGGCCGCACCGATCTGCCGGCCTATGCCAACGCGCTCGCGCGCGGGACCAACCTGCTCGTCGTGCCGCATGGCCCGGCGACGCGCCGCACCGGAACGCGGCGGGCCGTTGCGGCGGCGGCGGGTGCGCGCTTCACGGCGCCCTTCATCTTCGACCTGGGCGACGCCTACGTGATCGAGTTCTACGACTATCGCATGCGGTTCATCCGCGTGGACGGCACACAGGTGGTTGACGGGCTGGGCGTGGTCTATGAACTCACGACGCCATGGACGGCAGCGCAGGCCCGGCAGCTCCGCTGGCAGCAGTCCGGCAACCTGGTGCGCTTCTGTCATCGCGACGTGCCGACGCAGGATCTGAAGCGCACGGCGGCCAATCCGCCCGAGACCTTCACGCTCACCCCGTCCGAATTCAAGGATGGGCCTTACTATCCGGAGAACAGCGAGGACACGACCGTCGCCGCCGCCGCGACCGGCACCGGCCCGATCGCCGTCGAGTCCTCGGAAGACGTGTTCGACGTGTCGTCGCCCTCGAAGGACATCGGCCGCCTGCTGCGCGCCAAGATCGCGGCCGGGACCGATTGGGCCTGGGGCGTCATCACCGAAGTGGCCGATGCGACGCACGCCACCGTCGACTTCAAGGTCGCCGTCGCCAGCACCTCGGCCACCACCTCGTGGCGCCTCGGGCTCTACAGCGCGCGCACCGGCTACCCGGCCGCCATCTGCATCCATCAGGAGCGCTGGGTGCTGGGAAGCAATCCCGCGCTCTCGTTCCCGCGTGTCGACCTTGGCCGCTCCGGCGCCATCTTCACGCTCGACTTCACGCCCGGCAACGATGACGACCACGCCATCCAGGTCGTGGTGCCGGCCGACGAGATCCCGCTGATCCGCGACGTGAAGGTGGTCGGCGTGCTCGTCGCGGTCACGGCGTCGGGCAACTTCAAGATCTTCGCCGCCGGCGGGACGCTGACGCCGCTCGACCGCGAATGCAAGGATCTGCCGTCGAGCACGGGCGGCGGCGACGTGCCGGCGCTCCGGGCGCAGGGAAGCCTCCTGTTCCTCGATCCACAGCGCTCCAGCCTGGGCGAGATCCGCGCCAAGTCGGAGGTCTATGCCGACGCGCTGGGCTATCGCGAGATCAGCATCCGCAACGAACACCTGTTCCGCGATTCGCCGGGCGTGGCGCTGGCCTACGCCGACAAGCCCTATGGCCTCGTCTGCGTGCCGCGCGAGGACGGCGTCCTCGTCATGGGGCCGTACCTCCCGGATCAGGAGGTCGTCGCCTTCACGCCGCATCAACTGGCCGGCGGCGGCAAGGTCCTGTCGGTCTGCACCCTGCCGACGACGCGCGGCAATGAGATCTGGCTGCTGGTGCAGCGCGGCACGACGGTGACCCATGAGGTGCTGACCCAGCAGCTCCGCAACACGGACCCCGATCGTGAGGCCGTGAACCTCGATATGGCCGTCACCACGCGCGACGCCCGCAACGCAACGCTGACCGACATGGGCGGTGGCCTGTGGCGTGCCAGTGCCGGCGTCTTCACCGGCGCCGACGAGGGCCGTGCCATCCAGGTGCTGGCGCTCGACGGCAAGGATGCCCTCAACCTGCCGAAGTGGAAGGCGGGCATCCTGCGCATCGACAGCGTCGACAGTGCGACCGACATCACCTGCACCGTCGAGACCGCGGCGCCAGCCAGTCCGGTCGCCGCCGGCGGCTGGCTGGTGTCGATCGACAGCTTTCCGGGGCTGGAGCACCTGGAAGGGCGGGTGAACGAATCGCGCGCGTGGGTCGATGGCGCCGAGCGCGGCCCCTTCACCGTCACGGCCGGCACGCTGCCTGACGACGTGATCGGCCCCGACGAGGATGTATGGGTCGTCACGGTCGGCCTCTGGTATCGCTCGGAAATGCAGCCCATGCCGCCCAACCCGCAGACCGGGAAGGGCAGCGCGATCGGCCGCAAGGTTGACGCCGTCAAGACCCGTGCGCGCGTGCTGCGCACGACCGGGCTGCGGCAGATGCGCTGGGATGGGTCTCCATCGGGCGAGCTGCCGGTCCGCAAGAACAGCCCGCCGCCGGGCCTGTCTCTGCCTCTGTACTCCGGCGACATCGTGCTTGGCGGCAGCCCCGACGGCGACACGCCGGTCGCGCCCTGGCTGGTCTCGGAAAGTGCCGGCCCGTTCACGGTGACGGCGCTGGCGCCCGATTACGTCGTCGGGGAGACGGGTTGATGACCGCGCCCGATGTAACGCCCGCCGTCCCGAAAGCCCGGCTTTCCTTCGTTCCGTTGACGCCGCTTCACGTGAAACAGGTGCTGCAGCGTGTGCCGCGACGCCTGGTGAAGGACGATCTGGACGATGCCGCCGTCGCTGCCATGGTCGCCGGCCCGTCGCGGGCGGCCTTGCATGGCGGCCGTGTCGTGGCCTGTGGCGGCCTGATCGACGAGAGGGAAGGGCGCGCCCGGGCCTGGACCCTGATCGCCGAGGACATGCCCTTTTCGGGCTGGGCCGAGGTCATCCCCGAGATGCGCCGAATCGTCGAAGAGGCCCTGCACCCGGTCGAGGGCTGGGCGCATCGCGTGTGGGCCGAGACGATCTACGACTGGGCCGAGGGCCACAAGCTGCTGTTGCACCTCGGCATGGCGCTGGAAGGCCTCAACCGCGGCGCCTTCGCCGGCGGCCGGCATGGCGCGACCTACGCCCGCGTGCGCGGCGATGTCGAGCCGTTGCCGGTGCGCTGGCGCTGCCTGGTCGAGGTCGCCGAGCGCTGCCTGTGGGAAGACAGCATGGGCCACGCCATCCCCTGGGCGGTCGAGCAGGCGCGCCGCGCCGAACGCGGGAGGCCGTTTTGATCGATCTGCGCGCCATCCCCTTCGCCGAACTCGAGACAGCCGCGACCTTCCCGGCGCTGGTTGCCGAGTATCTCGCGGAGAGCCAAACCCCGGGCATGCCCCCTGCGGCGGTGCGCTTCGATATCTATCGCGATCTCGAAGCCAAGGGCCTGTTGCATGTGCTCGCGACTTTCGCGGCCGACCGATCGCTTGTCGGGTTCCTCATCCTGTTGATGTCGGTTCATCCCAAGTACGGCGTCGGCTTTGCCGCCAGCGAGAGCTTCTTTGTGGCGCGTTCCCACCGTGCCGGCGGGGCTGGATTGAGGTTGCTGCGCGCGGGTGAGGCCCTGGCGCGCGAGCTCGGGTCGCCGGGGCTGCTGGTCAGCGCCCCCTTTGACGGTGACCTGGCCAAGGTCCTGCCGCGCGTCGGCTATCGCGAGAGTAACCGGGTCTTCTTCAAGGTGCTGCCGCCGCGCGAGGACGTGCCGGTTGTCGTCGAGACCGGGTGCGGTTCGTCGCATGCCATTGCCTCCATCCCGCCGATGAGCAACGCCCAGGTCGACCAGGTGGCCGCGCTCGAGGCCGCCGCGCTGGAGCGCACGCAGGTCGACTTGCCGGTCGACCATTTCCTGCACGGCGGGATCTATGCCCGCACGGTGCTGGTGCCCGCCGGCGTGCTGATCACAGGCGCGCTCATCAAGATCCCGACCGTGCTCATCGTTCGCGGTGACGCGATGGTCTATGTCGGCGACGAGTCGCGCCGGCTGACCGGCTACGCCGTGCTGCCCGCGGCGGCGCATCGAAAGCAGGCGTTCTGCGCGCTGGCGCCGACACACCTCACGATGATCTTTCCGACCGGCGCGGCGACGGTCGAAGACGCCGAGCGCGAGTTCACCGACGAGGTCGAAAAGCTGCAGTCGCGGCGCGATGCGATGCAGGGGAGGCCGTCATGTCAGGAGTAATCGCCGGCGTGTCGGCCGCCGCGTCGCTCGCCAGCGCCGGCATGTCGATCATGGGCGGCATGAGCAGCGCCGCCGGCACGGCGAGCGCCAACCAGGCCAACATGATCCTCGCCCAGCAGGCCGCCGCCCGCGCGCGCGACGAGGCCGCTGCCGATGCCGAGGACATCGCCCTCAACACGCGCCGGACGCTGGGCAGCATCCGGGCCAATGCCGGCGCCGGCGGCGTCATCGTCGACGAGGGGTCGCCCCTGGAGACGGTCATCGCCTCGGCGGGTGCCGGCGAGCTCAACCGCCTGCGCCGCCTCTGGCAGGGCGAGGTTGCCGCGCGCGATGCGCTGCTGGGTGGCTATGCGGCCCAGCGGCAGGACAATTCGCTGTCGTCGTATGCGCAGGGCGGGGCCTCGCTGCTGACGGGCGTGAGCCGGGTGCGTGACCTGCTCGATACGCGCCGCGGTCCATCGCCGTCCTACGGTGGCGCCAGCGCGCCGAGGCCGGACTGATGGGCCTGCCCAAGATGATCGTTCCCGAGTCCGTCGGTGGTCGCACCGGCGGCGCTTCCGTGCGCTTCGTGCCCCAGGGCGAGGCCTCGGCGCAGGACGGCCGCGCGACGCTCTACTTCACCGAGAAGCTGAACGAGACGGCCGAGACCGAAGCCGCCATCGACCGCATGGGCCGGTTGGCGGAAGCGCAGTCGGCCTTCACCAACGATCTGGACCGCAAGCGGCTCGAGCTGATGCAGGATCCCGACATCGCGGGACGCGAGGCCAAGTTCCAGGAGTATGCCAAGAAGCGCCATGCCGAGATCGGCGAGGGCATGGACGGCAAGACCTTCGCCACCTTCACGCGCGCGTCGAACCCGGTGGCCGATTCCTATTCGGTGAACGTGCGCCACCAGGCCCGCACCGACACGACGGAAAAGGCCATCGTCGGCCTGCGCAACGGCAACGATGCGCTGGTGCTCAAGGCCGGCGACGCGCGCAACCCGGTCGAGCGCGGCGCGATCGTCGGCCAGATCGAGACCAACATCCAGCAGGCCCTCGATAACGGCTGGCTGACCCCGGCGCAGTTCGAGGCCGAGAAGAAGCAGACCCTGACCAAGGTCGACCAGGCCGAGGCGTTGCGCCTCATCCGCGACAACCCGTCCGGCATGATCCAGCAGCTCGCGAAGTCGGACTTCCTGCCCAACCTCGACCCGGTGGCGCGGCAGAACCTGATCGACAAGGCTGGCAACGAGCAGCTTCGGCGCGCCAACCTGGCCTACACGCAGGCCGCGCGGGCCGAGGTCGCCGAGCGCCGCGCGTTGCGGGTGCAGGGCACCGAGGCCATGAAGAACATCTACGACCTCAACGAGACCGGCCAGCTCACCGAAGGCGTGCTGCAGCAGTACCGGCCGGTGCTCGACGAGACGCAGTGGAAGGCGGCGCGCGGCATGCTGCGCGGCGGCGCGATCGAGGACAGCAAGGATTCGCTGATGGTCCTCGAAACCGGCATCGGCACGCGCGACATGACCGACTCCATCAACGGCGCGCTGGCGGCCAACCGCATCACCATGCCGACCTATCGCTCGCTGATGAAAAGCAATGAGTTCGCGTTGAAGGACGACCAGCCGGCCAGCCCCTACCGGCGCGGCAAGCAGGAACTGATCGAGGGCCTGAAGCCCGGCGCCATGCTGAGTGGCGCGGCGGCCGACCTGCAGAAGGCAGCCTTCAACGGGGCGATCAGGGAATACGAAGAGTTCGCCCAGGGGCAGGGCGTGGAGAAAATGCGCGCGAACCCGGCGATGGTGTTCGAGCGCGTCGACGATATCCGTCGCCGCTATGCCCTCGTCAACTTCAACCAGATGACCGAGGCGCTGGGCGTGCCGCGCTTCATCGACAAGCCGCGCGAGCGGGTGACCGACGCCGACCTGAACGCCGCCGGTCGCCAGGTCCTCGAGGAGTTCGACCGCGGCGGCATGACGGCCGCCGAGCGCGACATCCAGCTTCGCAAGATCGAGCAGTGGAGCGAGATCCTGAAGCAGCGCGACAAGAACAAGCCGAACCCGGCGATCGGAGATCGACCCTAATGGCCGACACGCCTCTCGTCATCGACCTCAAGGCCGGCAACCGGGCTCAGGAATTCGCGCCCGACATCACGCGCGAGAACCAGCTGCCGGGCGGTGTCGCCCCGCCCCCGGCCGATATCCCGCCGCCGCCGCTGGTCATGGCGCAGGCAACCCCGCCTCAGGTGGGGTCATCCCCACCGACCGATGCCGGCGTCGACTATCTCGTGCAGCGTGCCCAGAAGGACAGCGATGCCCTCCTGGAGCGCGCGCGCGCCCGTTTTGGTGTGCAGCCGCCGGCCCCTTCCCCCTCGGGGGCCACGGCAGCGCCCGCGCCGGTTGCCGCCGGTTTCTCCCCCGCAGCGGCAACCGTGGGGGAGGCGGCGGCCCCGCCAGTTGCGCCGTCTCCCCCGGCGCCGGGTGTTCCGGCGGATACTGGCGATGTCAGCCCCTCGACCATGGGCGGCAACATCGACCCGCTGAAGGTTGCGCAAAACGTCGGCCGCGAGATCGTGCGCACCCCGCGTGCCGTGGCGGCCGGTGTCGCGACGGCCGGCCGGGAGCTGTTCCAGGCCGCCGATTCGCTGGCCACCTGGCTGAACGACAACGTGGTCGACCTGTCGCTGCCGGCGACCGGCGTGAGTTGGCTCGACAATCCGGCCAAGGCGATCGCCGACGCGATCCCGGTGCCCGCGACGCCCGACACCGTCACCGGCCCGATCGTGAAGGAAGTCGCCCAGTTCCTCGCCGGCATGGTGGGCGGCGGCAAGCTGCTCAAGGGCGCGGGCGTCACCTTGAAGGGCGCCAAGGGCGGCCTGGCGAGCGGGGCGATGGCCGATGCGCTGTTCTTCGATCCGAACGAAGACAATCTCACGGCGATGCTGAACAAGGTGCCGGCGCTCGAAAAGGTCGTGCCGGATTTCCTCGCCACCGATCCCGACGACAACGAGGCGCTGAACCGCCTGCGTCGGGCCGTCGAAGGTCTCGGCCTCGGCGTCGCGACCGAAGGCCTGCTGGCCGCCCTGCGCGCCTACCGCGCGCAACGCGCGGCTGTCGGCGGCGAGACCGCCACGGCGAAGAAGGCGGCGCTCGACGCCCAGCGCCAGAAGTACGGCGAGCTGACGTCGGACGACCTGGTCAAGCTGCTGGGCGATCCCGACCCCAAGGCGAAGCTGGTGACGATCGGCGAGAAGGCCGACGTTGTTGCGCGGTCGGTGGGCGATGGTGAACCGGCCGAGGGCTTCGTGCGCCTCTATCACGGCGGCGCCAAGCCTGATGGTGGTCGCTGGGTGTCGCCGGATCTCGACTATGCAGCGGCCTATGCGGAGAAGTCTGGGGGCAAGGTTTGGTATGTCGATGTCCCGCGTGACAGCGACTGGCTGACCAAAGCCTACGACGACGCCGGCACGAACATGCCGGCCCCGATCGCCAACAGCGAAGCGCCTGCGGGTGTCATGGTGAATGCTCGCGAAGTCGGTGGTCCCGACGCTGCCGGCATGGTCGCCAAGGCCGACGATCTGGCCACGCGCGCCGACGTGGCAGCCGAACCGAAACCCGCCGCTGGCAATCTGCCCGGCGGCCGCATCGCCATCAACTGGGCGCGCATCGAGACCGGCGACGACATCAAGGTCGCGATGCGCGAGATGGCCGATCACTTCAAGGCCGAGATCACCGCCGCCCGTCGCGGCACGATCACCCAGGAAGAGACGGCGGCGCTAGCCGATCAGCTCGGCATGACGTTGCCGGACCTGCTGGCCCGCATGGAGGGGCAGGCCTTCAATGCCGAGCAGACCTTGGCCGCACGACGCATGCTCACCATGGCGTCGGAGAACCTGGTCGAGGCGGCCCGTCGCGCCGCCGCGCCGAACGCGGGCGCGGTCGACCTGTTCGCGTTCCGCCGCATGGTGGCGACGCACGCCGCCATCCAGAACGAAGTGCTGGCGGCACGCGCCGAAGCGGGCCGCGCGCTGGCCGCCTGGAAGATCCCGGCGACCGCTGCCGGCGACGTCGAGCGCAGCCGCGCCATCATGGAAGCCCTGTCGGCCGCCGGCGGCGATTCGATGGCGCGGGACCTGGCGCGGCGTATGGGGATCCTCGCCGAGTCCGGGGCGCCCGAATCGGCCATCGCCCAGGTGGCGCAACGCGGCTGGGGTGCGGCCACGTGGGATGCCGTGTCCGAGGTCTGGATCAACGGCCTGCTGTCGTCGCCCAAGACCCACATCGTCAACGTCGCCAGCAACTCGCTGGTGCTGGCCCAGCAGATCGTCGAGCGCGGCATCGCCGAGAAGCTGGCGACCTTGGTGCGCGAAGGCGGGGCGCTGCCGGCGGGGGTGGCGCCGGGCGAGGCGGCGGCCATGATGTACGGGTTGATCGCCGCGCAGAAGGATGCGTGGAAGGCCTCGTGGCTGGCGCTGAAGTCCGGCGAGACCGGCGGCGCGCTGGGTAAGGTCGACGTGCCCAATCGCCGCGCCGTCACGGCCGAGGCCTTCCGGATCGAAAACGACGCCGCGGCCAAGACGGTCGATTTCCTCGGCACCGTGGCGCGCGTGCCGTCGCGCCTGCTGGGCGCCGAGGACGAGTTCTTCAAGACCATCGCCTATCGCATGGAGGTGGGCGCTCAGGCGGTGCGGCAGGCCACCGCCGAGGGCCTGCAGGGGCCCGAGCTGCGCGCCCGCGTGGCCGACCTGGTCGCCAATCCGCCCGAGACCATCCGCCTGCAGGCGGCCGATGCCGCGCTCTACGCCACCTTCACGCAGAATGCCGGCGACGCCGCGCAGGCCTTGCTCAAGCTGCGCGAGGCCTGGCCGGCCACCATGTATGTGCTGCCCTTCGTGCGCACTCCCATCAACATTCTGGCCTACGGCTTCGAGCGCACGCCGCTGGCGCCTCTGATGTCGGGCTTCCGCGACGACATGGCGGCCGGCGGCGCGCGGGCCCAGCTCGCGACGGTCAAGATGGCGACCGGCACGTCGATCATGCTGATGGCGGCCGACTATGCCGACCGCGGCCTGATCACGGGGCAGGGACCGAAGGAGCCGGGCAAGCGCGAGGCGATGCTGCGGCAGGGCTGGCAGCCCTACAGCCTGCGCGTGGGCGACAAGTGGGTGTCCTACGATCGCGCCGATCCCTACGGCCTGCTGTTCGGCTTCGCGGCCGACATGGCGGAAACCGTCAACCGCATGGAAGTGGACGCCGACAAGCTCGACGAATTCTCCGAGTTGCTGGCCGCCGGCATCGGCGCGATCGCCAGCACGACGGTCAACAAGACCTACCTGCGCGGCCTGGCCGACCTGATGTGGACGCTGGAAGATCCGAACCGCAAGGCCTTCGGCTATGTCGGCTCGACCATGGGCAGCTTCGTGCCGGCCGGCGTCGCCGCCATGAAGTCGATGTCCGACCCGGTGCTGCGCGAGAACTTCAAGGCGTGGGACTATGTGCGGGGGCGGCTGCCCGGCCTCACCGAGGGCATGGTGCCGGCGCGCGATCTGTGGGGCGTCGAGCGCCGGCCGGCCTCCGGCATGGGCATGGTCTACGACACGCTGGCGCCGATGCGGGCGAGCGAGATGAAGGTCTCGCCGATCGACACCGAAATGCAGCGCCTCGGCCTGAACGTCGAGCGCATCGACAAGAAGACGAACGTCGAGGGCGTGGCGGTCAACTTCCGCGACTTCCCCGAGGTCTACGACCGCTATGTCGTGCTGGCGGGGAACGAGCTGAAGCATCCGGCCTTTGGCATGGGCGCGCGTGACTATCTCGACGCCCTTGTGACCGGCCGGCATCCGTTGTCGGTCGCCTACAACATGAGCGGCAATGGTCCCGAGGGCGGCAAGGCCGTCATGATCCAGGGCATCATCCTCCAATATCGCAAGATGGCGCAGGCCGCGATCCTGGCCGACCCGTCCTTCGCCCTGTTCCAGGCCGCCTGGCGCGAGCAGCGCGACGTCCAGGCCGAGCGCCGCGCCCGGCTCGAGGGCCAGCAGCAGATCAAGACTCCCGACATCGCGCGACCCATGCCGCCGGGCGCCCAGCCTGTGGCGCCGCCGGCCGGCATCTCACCCATGAGGGCTCCATGAGCGCGCCAGCGCTCAGGCGGCCGGCAGGGCCTGTAATCAGGCCCGGGAGGCCGCACGGTTCCAATTGCGCACCTGTGAGGGACAGCATGAACACCTTCATCTTTTCTGCACCGCGCTCCGCTGGCGGAGCGCGGCCATGACCTTCCCGACCGATCCCGGCCGCTGGACCTTTACCGCTTCCGGCTCGAGCGGCAGCTTCAACGTCAACGCGCCGGTCTTCGACAGCGCGGCGCTGGCCCTCTACGCCGTGGACAGCGAGGGCGTGATCTACGCGCCCGCCTTCACGGTGTCGCTCGCGACCAACCGCAGCGGTGCCACGGTCGCGGTGGCCGCCGGCCTGACCAGCGGCCACAAGGTCGTGGTCTATCGCGTGCCCAAGCTCACGCAGCTCGAGCCGCTGCCGGCCTCCGGTCCGTTGCCGGCGAATCTGGTCGGCCGCCAGCTCGACCGGGCCTTTGCGGATCTCGTGGCGATGGCCGTGCGGTCGGATCGCTCGATTCGTGCGCCGCTGGCCGACAATGCGGGACTGACCGAACTGCCCGTGGCCGCCCGCCGCGCCAACGGCATCGTGGCGTTCGACGCGCAGGGCGCGCTCACGGTGGTGCAGTTGGTCACCCTGAGCCCCGCGGTGCCGGTCAGCACTTTCATGCAGAGCTTCCTGCTGGCGGCCGATGCCGCGGCGACGCGCGACACGCTGGGCTTTTCGGCCTGGTTCCAGACCTTGATCGGTGTGGCCGATGCGGCCGGCCTCGTGGCGGCGATCGGCGCGGAGGATCTGCGCGACACGCTCGACGTGGAGCGCGCCAATGCCATGTCCATCCAGGGCCTCACCTGGGCCAAGAACGGCGCCAACACGTTCGACGTCGCGGCGGGTGGCGTCATGTCCGGCGACGGTGCGCGGTACATCGCCTATGCGGGCGGCACGGCGCTCGAGATCGAAACGCTCTTCGCCGCCGGCGGCACGCTCGACACCGGCGCGGTGGGCGATGCCGATTACTGGCTGCACCTGGTGCGCAACCCGACCGCGGGCACCGTCCGCGTGCTGAGCTCGCTGTCGCGCACCGCGCCGACCCTGCCGTCGGGCTACACGCAGAGCGGCCTGTTCGGCTGGATCCGCCGCAGCGCCGGGGCGCTGGTCGCGGTGAATGTCCATGAGACGGCCGGGGGCGGCGTCGAGATCGCCTGGGCGACGCGGGCCACCGACGTGTCTGCCACGGTCGGCACCTCGCGCTCGGACGTGGCGCTGGCGCGCGTGCCGCTGGGGTTGCGCCTCAATGTGAACCTGTCGGTGGAGTTCACCGGCACCAATGGCGTGTTCCTCGACGTCGTGAACCACGACCAGGCCGATGCTGCGCCGGCCAGCGGCGGCGGCATCGGTGTCAGCGGCCACAGTCTCGCTATCACGATGTCGGGTGGTGGCGGCTTCGTGCAGTCGTACACGTCGGTCATCAAGAGCCAGCATCGCGTGCTGACCAACACGTCCGGCCAGGTCGCGATGCGCGCCACCCAGGCGTCCGTCGCCGTGAAGGCGACCGTCATCTCGTTCGAATGGCCGCGCCGGTGAGCGGCAAAGGAGAAGCAGCATGAGCGACATGTCCTATCAGCGGGCCGATGGCAGCCGAAGCAGTCAGCCGGTGTCGGAGGCCTTTCCGCTTCCGGTCACTGGCGGCGCTCCGTCCTCGGCCAGCGTCATCATCGCCAACCTCGACAGCCTGTCGGCCGCCGTGCAGATCGGTGGCCGTCTGGCCTCCATCCGAACGCCGGCCTCTCTCGCCGGGACCTATATGGAGATCCATTCAGCCGAGTCGCTGGCGGGGACGTATCTCCCGGTCTGTGAGGATGCCGAGCCAATTCGCTACGCCATCGCCGCGTCAATCGTGGTCACGCTGGAGCCGCGCCACCTCGACGGCCTGAGATTTCTCAAGTTCAAGACGTGCAGCGACGACACCGGCACGGCGCAGACGCAGAGCGCCGACCGCACTCTCACGCTGAACGTGCAGCCGTAAGATGGCGAGCGATGTCGTACTTTTCAGCGGACCGCCGGGCTGGGTGCCACCGGGTGCCAAGGCGGCGCGCGATTTCACGTTCCGCTCCCGCGAGTGGCGCCGGCTGACCTGTACGGCTGTGCGCGCCTCATCGCGCGGAACGGCGGTCGACAAGTCAGGCAACGTCACGCGCTTTGCGGTCAACACCCTGCGTCGGACCAATCTGGGCGTTCGCTCCGACCGGGCGCGCACCAACGGCATCCCCAACAGCAACTGCGTCGCCAACTACGTCGCCGGGGCCTATAGCGGCATCGACTGGACGCTTTCACCCGCCGCCGGCATTACCATGGCCATCGTGGCGCGGACCCAGATCGGGCCGGACCTGTTCGCCTTCGATATCCAGGTGTCGGGCTCGACGGTCGCGGAGGCGTCGAGCTTCATCTTTCTAAACGGCACGACGACATTTCCGGCGGTGCAGGGCGACAAGCTCGTTGCGGAGGTGCGCTATGGCCTGAACGCCGGCGATATGACGAACGTTCGCGCCTTCAAGCAATGCACGCGCGAGTGCGGCACTGCCGGCGCGACCATCGTGCAGGAAGTACCTACCACCTCGATCGAGATCGACAGCGAAGTTCGGTCCTATCCTTACGAATACGTGATGGTCGAGGCGACGGCGTTCTTTGCCCGCCACGGACTGCGCATCACGTCGGCGGCCGGCGGTGCGGTGGCCTTCACCGTGCGCGTCATCGTGCCCGACCAGGCCAACGGCATTCATGCCATCCCCTCGGTCATCCTCAACCCGACGACACCCGACGCCTCGCTCAACATCCACCCCAACCCGACCCTGAGCGGCGCAACGCAGGGCACACCCGGCACGCCTCCAACGGGCATGTCGAACAATTCGGCTTCGACGCCTCTGGTGCTGAATACCGGCCCAACCGCCCAAGTGATGGGCGACGACGGCGTTCTGCGCACCGTCCGCTACTTCAATCTGACGGGCACGACGGATGGCTCACCACAAAGCCAGTTCATCTACCTCAACGCCCTGACGGCGGTTCCCGCCGTGAACGCCGACAAGCTCGGCTGGTCGGTCTGGATTGGCGCCATGCATCCGACCGGCGGCGCTGCCGGCAACTGGGCGCAGTTCGGCACGCAAGTCCTGTTCGCCCGCGAGATTGCCGCCAATGGAACGACCGTCCTGGCGTCGCGGACCTCGCCCGCCATCGGCATCGACGGCACGCTGCGCCGCAAGGTCGCCAACCTGACGGCGGCGAATGCGTCTTGCGCCTATGCCGTGGCGGGCATTCAGCTTGTGCCGGCGGCCTCGACGACCTTCAATCACTGGTTCGCGATCAGCGAGCCAGTTCTGACGAAGAACGACAACAATGCCTCAGTCGCCGACGTTCTGACGGCCCGCGCTCCCGGCTTCAAGGGCACGCGGGGCGCTGCGCTGATCGAGTTTTCGCCGGGAGAGCGCGTCGCCAGTTATATGCCAATCACGATCCGCTCCATCGCGTCGCCCACGAACATGGTGCAGGTCGTGTGGAAGAACACCACCGATATCGTGCTGAGGGTTACGCGCGCGGGGGTGCCTGATACCGACGTGGCGATCGACACCGGCTCGCTGGCCGCCGGCCTCAAGTCCAAGTTGGTGGTGCGCTGGAACGCCACCACGATCAGCGTCTGCCTGAATGGGCTCGCCATCGTCACTGCGACCACGACGATGCCATTCAGCGACGCCGCTGAATGCCTGCTAGGCCCGGTCGACGGCACCGTGAGCGGGTGGGGCGTCTACACGGTCTATCCGTCCGACGCCAAGATGCGCCTGCTGACCCGCAGCAAATACAAGCTGGTGCCCTTCGTGCAGTCTGGCCAGTCGTGGCTTGCCGGGTCCAATAGCCAGATCAGCGTCCTCGAGAACGACACGTCCTTCGTTCTGCCGGCGGCCTATATCTCACGCCCACCGGGCGAGCCGCGCGAGCTTATGTTTCGTATGCCTCGAGTCGCACTGGATATCGCGCCGGGCAAATTCACACAGAACGACGTGCGCGGCGGGCGCGACCGTCTCGGCGGCAATGAGGACCTTGACGATCAGGTGTGGCCAACTCCCGAGGGCGTCATGCCGTCCAAGGCGGGCCAGTTCATTACCGGCGCCTCGTTGTTCACGCCGGGCGAGGCGGCGATCCGGCACCTCAAGACGCGGTTCCCGGCCAACTATCTGTTCCTCAACATCAACTGCGCTGTGGGAGGTATCGGCATCAAGGGCCGGCGCAAGACGCCGTCGGTTCCCCAGGCCAACGGCCACACCCAATTCGATGATGTCGTCACGGGCCTGACGGCGGCCAAGGAAGTCGCGCGCCTCCAAGGCTGGACCGTGCAGGACGTTGTGTGGCTTGAAGACCCCGACTTCGGCGGCGGCGCCGATAGCGTCGCGTCCATCGTGGCTGAATATGCCGGGCAGAAGGCCGATAGCACGACGACCATTCAGGGCCTGTTTGGCGCGACGACCAATATTCATTACTTCACCTATCCCGCCGCGACCGGCCCGACCTCTCGCATGAACGGCACCGTACGGGCGGCCATGGAATTGTCGCTGACGGCTTCCGGCTGGACCGTGATCGGGGACATGTATTGGGCGACTTGGTACCGAGGCGTGCGCCGGGTCTATCATGACGGCCTCCACTACGGCGCGCGCATGGCCGAAATGATCGGTGAGGAGATCGGCCACATCATCGGCGACACGATGACGGGCGTTCCGCACACGCTGCTGCGGCCTGTCAGCGTCACGCGCAATGCCGATGTCTACGACTTCGTGTTTGCCGAGCCGATCGAGGCCGACAACACCGATACGCTGCTTCGCTCGGGTCGCGGTATCGCGCTCAATGCCACGGCCGGCGGCGGGGCAATCACGGTCGACAGTGTGACTTTTCCCGACGCGTACACCGTCCGCCTGACGGCGAGCACGGGCACGGGCGTTGCGGCGAGCTACAGCGCGGGCTTGCTGGGCTATTCGGGCAGCGGCCCCGACTTCGACGTGTCCGAGCGCCGGGCCATCAACTTCCGCGCCTCTGAGCAGCTTGGAACCTACCTGACGGGCCTGCCGCGATTCCGCTGGCCCATGGCATTCGAGGGGAGCGTTTCCTGATGGACGAGGTCATGGACCGCCTGCGCGGCATCATCTGCTTGCAGATGGGCGTCGAGCCTGGGCAGGTCGAGCCCGGCACGACATGGCGCGAGCTTCACATGGAGCCCGTCGACGTCGAGCAAACGCTGTCCTTCGTCGAAGGCAGCTTCGGCGTCGCGCCGAAGGATGCGGGCGAGACGGTCGGCGATGTCGCGAAGTGGCTGACGCCCGAACTGCACCGGACCACCGGGAAGCAGCACGCCGCCACGCCTGTGAGCGGGGAAACCCGGAGAGCGTGATGGATGACATCGTCACCATGCCGAAGGCCGCCCTCGAGGCGATGCTCGAGGACGCGGCTGAGCGCGGCGCCAAGAAGGCGCTGGCCGGCGTCGGCCTGGGCGATGCCGACGCCCCCGATCACATCCGCGGCCTGCGCGACCTGTTCGGCATGTACCGCATGGTCCGCAACGGCGCCCTGAAGCAGATCGGCCAGGGCATCGCCCTGGTCATCATCGGCGCGCTCGTCCTGTTCGCGTCGCAGAAGTTCCCGACCAAGTAGGAGGCATCATGAACGAGGCAGTGGAAGACCTGATTACCCGCGTCATCGAGCGCGAGGGCGGCTATGTCGACCATCCGGCCGACCATGGCGGCCCGACCAAGTACGGCATCACGCAGGCCACCCTGGCCGATTGGCGGCGCACGCCGGTCACGCCCTGGCAGGTGTCGCTGCTGACCGAGGACGAGGCCCGGGTGATCTATCGCAACGTCTATTTCCGGGGGCTCGAGGCGGTGAAGGATCCGAAGGTGCTGGAGTTCCTGTTCGACTATTCCGTCAATTCCGGCCCCGGCCGCGCCCTCAAGGCGCTGATGGTGGTGCTGGGCGCGCAGAAGCTGGGCACGGTCGACCAGGCCACGCTGTTCTGGCCGCTGATCTGCGAGCGGCTGGACAACTTCCTGCGCATCATCTCCCGCGACCCGTCGCAGGCGGTCTTCGCCGAGGGCTGGGCGAATCGCCTCACCGAATTTTGGCGCCCGCCGGGCACGCCCGTGGCGGCCCATGCGGCGCTGGCGCCGGCCGAGGCCGACGGCATCCTGGTCAAGGGCGAGAAGGGCGAGGCTGTCAGGAAGCTCCAGGGCGCCCTGGGCGTGGCGGCAGACGGCGACTTCGGCCCCGCCACCGAGAAGGCCGTCATGACCTTCCAGCGGGCTCGTGGGCTCTCGGAGGACGGCGTTGCCGGGCCGGCCACCCTCGCCGCGCTGGGTGTCAAGCTGGAGGCCGCCTAGATGCCGCTCCCCCTCATCGCCGCCGGCGTGGCCGGCGTCCTGGTCGAAACCCTGCCGTCGATCGCCTCGTGGATCTTCGGCGACAAGACCGGCAAGGCCGTCGAGACGGTCACGGGCATCGCCCGCGACGTGCTGGGCACTGACGATCCGGCGTCGATCGAGCGGGCGATCTCCAGCGATCCCGCCCTCGCCCTGCAGTTCAAGCTGGCGGTGCTGCAGGCCGAGGCGCAGGCCCGTCAGGACGAAAAGGCCGAGACGCTGGCGCTGATCCAGGACGTGCAGAGCGCCCGCGAGCAGACGTCGCGCCTGGCCGAGGCCGGCTCGGCGATCGCCTGGGGCTCGCCCGTCGTGAGCATCATCATCACGGTCGCCTTTGCGGTGATGCTCTACGTGTCCCTGACGCGGATCCTGCCCGGCGCCGACAGCAAGTTCGTCGACACGCTGATGGGCGTGCTGGCGGCGGCCCAGATGCAGGTGGTGAATTACTGGCTGGGCAGCTCGCGCGGCAGCGCCATGAAGGACCAGGCCCTCGCCCGCGTCGCCCGCCAGGTCTGAGCGCCCGCGTTAACTTTTCCGACCGAATCGGAGGCCCGGTGGTTGCGTTCAACCCGGGCCTCCGCAGAGGCCGTTTCGTCGGCCCGCGTTCAACTCCCGACCGCGATAAAAGCCCGTAGAACCGGGCTTTTCCTGTGGGCGCTCCGGGCACTCTTAATCAGCTTGTCCCAGGTTCGAGCCCTGGTGCGCCCACCATTCCCGGAAACAAGAGGCCCCGCCACCGCGGGGCTTTTTCTCTTTCCGGATGTCGTGGATTGTAGCTCGGCCAGGGCTCAATTCCGCAGGTTTACACAGCGGGAGTGGGCCGATTTTCACATTTCCCGAGTTTTTCTTGGTGCGCCTGCGGTCAGCTTGCTCCTGAAGCTTGATGGCGCTTGCCGCCATGACGGCTGCGCCGAAGGCCAGGAGGCGGGCAAGGAGACCACCAATTCCCGATAGGCCCGCTCAACGACGCCGCGCGGCCCGGCGGAAGCAAACGGTTGTCGATCGGCATGAAGTCGACCTGGCGCATCGCTTTCAGTGACGCCAGCGGGACAGACCGAGACTTTCTCATCGGCACCAGCGCCAACGCTTCAATCCGTGCCGGTTTTCTCCAGCCAGTCATGCTCCAGCAATCTCAGCCGGCTGGTGACGGAAAGCAGGAAGGCTGTCGACCAGCCGAACAGGATCAGCCCGTTGCCCGCCTCGATTGCGCCAAACAGCCGCCAGTTGCCCTCGAGCACGACGTCCCCGTAGCCCAGGGTCGTGAAGGTCACGGTCGAAAAATAGAGTGCCGTTTCGAAGTCACTCACGGCACCGATCGCCCAGAAAGCGGCCCCATACAGCCAGATCTCGACCGAATGGATGGCCACCAGCCCCAGGACCACGAACAGGATGACGCCGAGCGGGACGAGGCGGCTTTCGTGGGCCCGGATGCGATGCGCCCTATCGCGCAGCACCCACAAGAGGCCGAGCAGGCCGCCGAGATGGATGGCGACGGTGAGGCTGACCATGAAGGTCGCGAGCGCGAGGTTGGCAAACATGCGTTGTCCGACATTCCCCAGATGAACCCTTGGAAGAGTTATGGTCGAAAGTTGGTGACGGTCTAGATCAGGAGGGCGGCCTATCGTGAGGTGGTTGAAGCCTCTACTTCTCCATCGAAGGAGTGATATGGCGTGTCGAATCCAACGTCGTCAAACTGGCTCAGCCAGGCACTTTCAGTCATCAACTCTCTGAAGTCTTGCGCCGTCCGGTGTGCCGCCCAGCCGTGATCCTCTTGCGCCCTCCAAGCATGACCGGACGTGACCGGCTGTTGCAGGGTGGATTACCGGGAGAGGGGCCGGCTTGCTACAACGACCGCCTCCGGAGTTTCACTGCCATGCGCATCGTCTGCCTTGTCCTCGCTTTCCTGCTCCCGGCGTTCGGCGCACATGCGCAGACCGCGTCGCGGGACTTCTTCGCCTTCGTGCTGCTGGCCGAGGGCAGCGATGGCCGCCCCGTGCCGATGGTCCGCAGCGTCGCCGAACGCACGACCGCCTGTCCGGTGCTGCGCTCCTCGGCGGGCGGTGCCTCCACGGCGATGACGCCGCGCCGCCGCCCGCCGGGCGGTCATTTCGACGCGGTGACGGTCTGCGAGGCACTCTATCCGGTGGGCGAGGCGGCCAGCGTCTTCCTGGGCGATCGTCGCATCGACCTGGCCGCCGTTTCGCTGGGCACGCCGCGCCGCGTCGTGCTGATCGGCGATAGCGGCTGCCGCGGCGAGACGCCGGCCAAGCCGCAGTCTTGTAGCGGCGACGGGTTCGCCAAGGTGTGGCCGTTCGGCATCCTGTCCGACGAGGAGTCCGACAAGCGCCCCGACCTGATCGTGCATGTCGGCGACTACAATTATCGCGGCACCGAGCGGGGTCTGGTGCTGCCGCCCAGCCTCACCGGCTATGCCGCGCCGCTGCACGTGAGCGTCTACGATACGGGCGATCTCGACGACGAGGACATCGCCAGCCTGCCGATCGGCGCGGCCTACTGGAGCCAGAACATCGAGGGCAGCCCGAACCCGGACAAATGGACCAACTGGCGCGACGATTTCTTCAGGCCGGCCGCCAGGCTCCTGGTCGCCGCGCCCTGGCTGCTCAGCCGCGGCAATCATGAGCTGTGCAGCCGCGGCGGTCCCGGCTGGTTCTACCTGCTCGATGCCGGCTCGACCCTGCTCGGACCGGGGCATCACCAGAAGGAATGCCCGCCGCAACTGCCGGCGGACTGGCGCCCCGGCGCCTGGCCCGCGCCGCCGGCCCAGCCTTTTGCCGGCCTGCCTTTCCCGATCGTCTCCAATGGGCCGTTCCGGCTGAAGCTCGGACGGCTGAACATCATCGCCGTCGATTCGGCGAACGCCGCCGACGCGGTGCTCTACAATCTCGACACCTACCTCACGCAGTATCGCGAGGTGGCGCGGATGCTCGAAGAAGATCCGACGCCGACCTGGCTGGTGACGCACCGGCCGGTCTGGGCGGTGGTGAAGCGCGACAAAGGCGGGCCGATCGGCCTCACGCCCTACGGCTTCATCAACGAGACGCAGCGCGAGGCCATCAACCGCGTCTTCGGCCGCGGCCTGCCGCCTCACGTCACCGCGGTCATCGCCGGCCACATGCACCGCTTCCAGGCGATCGGCTTCGAGGGAGCGCACCCGCCTCATCTGGCTGTCGGCACCGGTGGTTTTGAACTGTCGCATGTGCAGCCGCCGCCGTCGCCGGACAATCCCAAGGCGCCGGTGCGCGTCGAGGGGCTCGACAGGAGCCCGGCCTGGGTCGTCGGCCTGCGCGACTTCGCGGCGATGATCGTGCGCCCGGTCGACGACGGAACCTGGACCAGCGTCCTCTATGGCACCGGCGGCGAAACTCTCGCCGTCTGTGATTCGCGCTGGCCCGGTATTGGCCGCCAGCGCTCGGTTTGCGAACTCCAGTAACGGGTCGTGGTGACCGTTGACTGATGAATGTTGCTCGCCGGCACGTCCGGAAAACCTGTTTCGACAGCCTGTTGGAGCCGACGGTTGGCCCGTGCGTTGCGGCCCGCGAAGGTGTGGTAGTGCTTCCTGATGCGGCCATCCAGCATCGGCAGGCTGCGCCTTCAGGATTGATTGGCTCTTTCAATCCGTCGTCCGCCCCGCAGCCAGGAGTACCAAGATGACGAAACGGATCGGCATCCTCACCAGCGGCGGCGACTGCGCCGGCCTCAATGCCACCATCCGCGCGGTGGCGTTGCGCGCGCATCATGGTCATGGCTGGACGACGGTCGGCCTGCGCTACGGCACGCTGGGCCTGCTGGAGCGTCCCGTGGAGGCGGTGACACTCGACCCGGATCGCCTCAGCGCCGCCCTGGCGCGGCAGGGCGGGACGTTCCTCGGCAGCACCAATCGCGGCGACCCCTTCGCCTTCCCGATGCCCGACGGCAGCCGCAAGGACCGTTCCGGCGAAATGGTCGAGGGGCTGACGCAGCTCGGCCTCGACGGTCTGATCGGCGTCGGCGGCGACGGCAGCCTCGCCATCCTGCGCAAGCTGCTGGGTCCGTCGGGCATTCCCTTCGTCGGCATTCCCAAGACCATCGACAACGATGTCGGCCGCACCGAGCGCGCCATCGGCTATTCGACCGCCGTCGCCATTGCCACCGAAGCGCTTGATCGGCTGCAGCCGACCGGCACCAGCCACGAGCGCACCATGGTGCTCGAAGTGATGGGCCGCGACGCCGGCCACATCGCCATCGCCGCGGCCATCGCCGGCGGTGCCGATATCGTGCTGATTCCCGAAATCCGCTGGAAGCTGGAGCGGGTCGTCGACCATATCGCGCAGCTGCGGGCGGTGGGCCGCACGTCGGCGCTGGTCGTGGTGGCGGAAGCCGCCGGCCAGTCGGACGAGGCGGTGGATCCGGCCGCCGATGCGCCCGATCACGGCGTCGGGGACTGGCTGGCCAAGCGGTTGGCCAAGGCCACCGGCGCGGAAGCGCGCGCCACCGTCCTGGGGCATGTGCAGCGCGGCGCCATGCCGACGGCGGAGGACCGGCTGCTCGCCTCGGCGCTGGGCGTGCGGGCGGTCGACCTGCTGGCGGAAGGAAAAGGCGACCACATGGTGGCCTGGTGGAACCGGCAGGTGATCGACGTGCCGCTCGCCAAGGTGGTCGGCCGGTCACGCACCGTCGATCCCGACGGCACGCTCATCCGCACCGCCCGCGCGCTGGGGATCTGCCTGGGCGACGCTGCTTGATGTCTCCTCATGTTCCTCTCCACCGCTAGGGGAGAGGAACATGAGACCTAAGCGAGATCGCTGCGCGACAGCCAGAAGACCTCGCCCTCGCTGAGCTCGGTGTCGAGCCAGATGAAGGGAAGCCGCGGATAGGCGGCTTCGAGCGGCGGGCGGCCGCGGCCGATCTCGCACACCAGGCCGCCGCTCTTCGTCAGATGCTTCGGCGCTTCGGCGAGGATGCGATGGACCAGGTCCAGCCCGTCGTCGCCGGCCGCCAGCGCCATGCGCGGCTCGTGCCTGAACTCGGGGGGCAGCCTGGCCATGCCGCCGGCATCGACATAGGGCGGGTTGCTGATGATCAGGTCGTAGCGCTGGCCCTGCAGCGGCTTGAAGAGATCGCCGCGATGGAGCGTGATGCGGTCGCCCAGGCGGTGCGTCGCCACGTTGCGCCGTGCGAGCGCCAGCGCGCCGGCCGACAGGTCGACAGCATCGATCTTCGCGCGCGGAAAGGCGAGCGCCGCCAGGATGGCGAGGCAGCCCGAGCCGCAGCAGAGGTCGAGGATGCGGCGCGGCTTGGCCGTCGGCAGGGCACCCCCGGCCAGAAGATCGCCGATGAAGGAGCGCGGGATCAGCGCCCTGCGGTCGATATGGAACCGCACGCCCTGCATGTAGGCGGCCTCGAGCAGATAGGGCGCCGGCATACGCAACGCGATCCGCGCCTCGATCAAGGTCATGAGGCGCGCCTTCTCGGGTGCCGTCGGTACGAGGTCGAGCCACGGGTCGATGCGGGAGATCGGAAGACGCAATGCCTCGAGCACCATGAAGGCGGCCTCGTCGACGGCATTGGTCGTGCCGTGACCATAGGCCAGCCGCGCGGTGCGAAAACGCGCGACGGCGAAGTGGAAGAAATCACCCAGGGTGACGAGAGAGGATTTGGTCGCGCGTGCCATGCGGGCCTACATTACCGGATATGAATCGCCGCGCGCTCCTTTTCGCCGGACTCGCTGTCGCGGCGACCGCCGGTGCTCCGGCACGCGCCGTCCCGGCCGAGATCAGGGTGATCCTGATCGGCGGCCCGGACTGTCCGCCCTGCGTGCGCTGGAAGCGCGAGTATCTCGAAGCCTGGATCGCCTCGCCCGAGTTTCGGCAGGTCATCTGGGAAGAGGTCGAGGCGGCGCGCTTTCGCGAGGCCTATCAGGAGCGATACTGGCCGGGCGACCTCGCGCCCATCCTCGCCCAGATCCCGCGCAAGAGCGGGGCGCCGCGCTTCCTGATCGTGCAGGCCGGCCGCCTCGTGTCGAACCATCTCGGCGTCAGCAAATGGGCCAGCACGCTCGACGACCTTCGCAAACTTCTGGGGTAGGCAATATGGCAGGCGCTCTCGACGGTCTGGTCGTCCTCGATCTCACGACCCATCTCTCCGGTCCCTTCTGCGGCATGCAGCTCGCCGACATGGGGGCCGACGTCATCAAGATCGAGAGCCCGCAGGGCGATTCGATGCGCGGCGCGCCGCCCTTCATCGAGGGCGAGTCGGCGCCGTTCATGCTGTGGAACCGCAACAAGCGCGGCCTCAAACTCGACCTCAAGAACGAGGACGATCTCAAGGTCTTCTGGGAGCTGGTCGACGGTGCCGACGTGGTGCTGGAAAATTTCCGCCCCGGCGTGATGAAGCGGCTGGGACTCGGCTGGGACGCGCTGCACGCGCGCAACAAGCGGCTGGTGCTGGGCTCGATCTCGGGCTTCGGCCAGAGCGGCCCCTATGCCGGACGCGGCGGCTTCGACCTGATGATCCAGGCCATGTCGGGCCTGATGTCGGTCACCGGCCCGAAGGACGGCCCGCCGTACCGCATTCCGCTCGCCATCTCCGACGTGGGCGCCGGCCTCTACCTCACCATCGGCGTGCTGAGCGCGTTGCAGGCTCGGCACAAGACCGGCGAGGGCCAGTGGGTCGAGACCTCGCTGCTCGAGGCCACCGTGTCGCTGGGCGTCTACGAGGCGGCGAACTTTTTCGCCAACGGCATCCGGCCGGAGAAGCTCGGCCAGGCGCATCGCGGCTCCTCGCCCTACCAGGTGTTCCAGACGGCCGACGGCTGGCTGACCATCGGCGGCGCGCAGCAGAACTTCTTCCGCAGGCTCTGCGCCCTGATCGGCCGGCCGGAACTGCCGGAGGATCCGCGCTTCAAGGCCAACGCCGACCGGGTGAAGAACAACGAGCAGATCGTTGCCATCCTGCAGGCCGAGATCGTCAAGCGCACGACCGACGACTGGATGGCGACGCTGGAGCAAGAGGGCATCCCGGCCGGGCCGGTGCTGCATCACGACGAGGTCTTCGCCGATCCGCAGATCCTGGCGCGCGGCATGGTGGCCGAGGTCGAGCACGCCAAGGCCGGCAAGCAGAGGACGCTGGGCGTGCCGCTCAAGCTGTCGGCGACGCCGGGCGGCGTTCGTCGTCCCGCGCCGACGCTCGGCCAGCACGATGCGGAGATCCGGGGTGCCAAGCGCCGTTGAATGGCGGCCGAGCTTCGCTCGGCCGATCACCAGCGCGAGCGTTGATACTTGTCGGGGACGCCGTCGCCGTTGCGGTCGCGGTCGTAGCGGTCGGGGATGCCGTCCCGGTCTTTGTCTCTAGCACGATGATAGGACGGCCTCGGCGGGGCCACCGGCACCGGCACGTACCGCGTCTGGGTGATCACCTGCGGCCGGGGCGGCGGCGGTGCGTAGTAGGTCGGCGCCGGCCGGTAGTAGCTCGGCTGGCTGACATAGTTGTTGGAGTAGCCGTAGTTCGAGCCATAGCCCGGGCTGTAGCCGTAAGTCGTCGGATAGCCCGACTGTTCGACGCACCCCGCCGTCACCACCACGAGGCCCGCGGCGGCGAGCCAACTGACGCAGCGCATTCTGTTCCCTCCAGGAGGAACGCCCGATGTCGAGCGGGACGCTCCCATGAACGGAGATTCGCGAGCGACAGTGGCGGCGCGGGGGCGCGAAGAAGCTTTGTTCGAGGCGGGCGGTGATCGATTGGTGACCGGACGCAGGAACGGCTCCCGGATTTCTACGGGAGCCGGTCGATCATGTTCGCGGTCGTCGAGCTAGCGCTGGAAGGCGTCCGGAATGCGGTCGCCATTGGCGTCGATGTCGTTGCGGTTGGGGACGCCATCGCGGTCGTAGTCGCCGTTCGGCCCGCGCTGGGAGGTGGCGCGTGAATACGGGTTGCCGTTCGGGTTGTAGGAGGGGTTGTTGTTGTAGTAGGCGGCGTTGCTGTTGTAGCCGCTGTTGTACGGGTTGGTATTGGGGTTGTAGGCGTTGTTGTTGGCCGGCCGGGTATTGTAGCCGCTATTGTAGGCGTACGGGTTGTTGGGTCCGGTCTGGGTGCAGGCCGCGGTCGCGGCCAGCAGGCCTGTCACCATCAAGAACTTCAGCTTGTTCATCGCTACCTCCATTTGGGGCAAACCCCGTCTCGTGACGGGGACGCTCCCTCACAAACGGGGCAGGACCTCCGAAGTGGCGGTGCGGTGCGAAAAGATGGTGTGGGGCAAAGACCGTCCACCCGGCAACCTCAACGGTTGCCGGGCGTTGGCGGCTCCTACTTCTAAAGCGCGCCCGGCGCCGGACCGCGCGCCACCTTCGCGTTGAGCTTGGGCGGATGGGTCACGATCGACTTCAGCGCCGGCACCGGCTTGCGCAGCTTGGCGATGTTGGGCAGCGGCCGGGCGAGCACCGGGTTGGTCTTGAAGGCCTGCTCCATGGCGTGGGCGGCGCCCAGCACCTCTCCGTCGCCGCGGAAGCGGCCGACCACCTGCAGGCCGAACGGCATCTTCTTGTCGTCGACGCCGCACGGCAGGGAGACGGCGGGGTTCGACGTCAGCGTGACGAAGTACTTGGTCGCCATCCAATGGTAGTAGGTGCCGAGCTTCTTGCCGTCCATCTCCTCGATGTAGAGCTGCTTCCAGGGGAAGGGCGAGAAGCCGACGGTCGGGCCGATGACCAGGTCGTAGTCCTTGTAGATCTGCTGGAAGGCCCGGAAGATCCGCGTCTGCTCGCCATGGGCCCAGGCGAAGTCGGCCAGGCTGAGCTTCGCACCGAGCTCGTAGTTGGCGATGATGTTCGGCCCGAGCATGCCGCGATTGTTGTTGTACGTTTCGTGGTAGCGCGACAGGAAGCTCACCGCGCGGATCACGTCGAAGCAGCGGTCGGCGTCGCCATAGTCGACATCCACCTTGTCGAGGCTGCGGAAGAACGGCTTCATCGCCTTGATCTTCTCGCGGAAGGTCTGGCGGATCGACTTCTCGACCGGCGCGCCGCCGAAATCCTCGGTGTAGGCGACCCGCAGGCTGCCGAGATCGACCGGCCAGGGTTCGGCATAGGCTTCCGGCTCGAGCGGGAAGGAGAGCGGATCGCTGTCGTGCTGGCCGACCTGGGTGGCGAAGAGCAGGCAGACATCGGCGACGCTGCGGCCCATCGGGCCCAGCACCGAGATCGGCGTCCAGCCCATGGCGCGCCGCTCGACCGCGACCATGCCGGGCGACGGGCGGAAGCCCACGACGCCGCAGAAGGCGGCCGGGTTGCGCAGGCTGCCGCCGGTGTCCGAGCCGGTGCACACCGGCAGCATGTCGGTGGCGAGCGCGGCGGCCGAGCCGCCCGACGAGCCGCCGGCGTTGAGCATCGGGTTGAAGGGATTGCCGGTGGCGCCCCAGACCGGGTTGCGGCTGTTCGAGCCGGCGCCGAATTCCGGCACGTTGGTCTTGCCGACGACGATGGCGCCGGCAGCCCGCACGCGGCCGACCATGACGTTGTCGTAGCCCGGCACATAATCACGATAGAGCGGCGAGCCGTAGGTGGTGAGAAGGTCCTTGGTCTCCTCGAGATCCTTGATGCCGGTCGGCAGGCCGTGCAGCAGCGGCAGGTCCTCGCCGCGGCGCACCGCGGCCTCGGCCGCCTTGGCTTCCTTGCGGGCCCGGTCGACGCACATCGCGGTCACGGCATTCACCGCGGGGTTCACCTCTTCGATGCGCTCGAGGCAGGCGTCGAGCAGCTCGACCGGCGAGATTTCCTTGGTGCCGATGCGGCGGCGCAGCTCGACCGACGACAGGGAGACGAGTTCTTCTTTCGACATTTCTTCCTCTTGTTGAAATCGATTACGGCCGGTGCAGCTGAACGGGTTCACGTGTCACGGTGCGGCGACCGCGCTTGTAGGCGGCCAGGACCGGCGCGATGGTCCTGAGGGCCATTACGGCATCCGGGGCATCGAGCACGACCAGATCGGCCGGACCGCCGACGGCGATGCCGTAGTCTTCCTTGCGCATCAGCTTCGCGGCCGACTTGGTCGTCATGTCCCACAGCGCCTTCACCTCGTCGTCGTTGGCGCGCTGGGTGACGATGGCGTGCATGTTCACCTGGCGCAGCAGCTGGCCGTCGCCGAACGGCGTGAACGGATTGAGGATGTTGTTGGAGGCGACCGAGCAGGTGACGCCGCGCTCGGTCAGGAAGTTCAGGTCGAGGACGTTGCGCGGCACATTGTGGTCGGTGTGGCGGCCGCCGAGATAGAGGTCGGTCGCGGTCAGCACGGTTGCGGCGACGCCGGTGTCGGCCATGCGCCGGGCGACCGTGTCGAGGTCCTTGAACGGCATCGTCGAGAGCTTGCCGACATGGCCGACGGCGACCCGGCCACCCCACTTGTATTTCTCGGCGAGATCGCAGACCAGGAGCGTGTCGAGGTGGTCGGCGTTGGGGCCGCTGTCGACATGCATGTCGATATCGGCATCGAACTCGCGTGCCATCTCGAAGACGCGATGGATCTGGGCCGCGCTGTCGCTGTCGTAGCTGGGGGCGGCTCCGACGACCCTCGCGCCGTTCTTCAGCGCCTCGACCATCAGCTCGTCGGTGCCGGGATTGTTGGTTAGGCCCTCCTGCGGCATGACGCAGATCTCGATGTCGATCGCCCACTTGTACTTGTCGACCAGTGCCTTCACGCCCTCGAATCCGCGCATCCCGATCTTGGGATCGACTTCGCAATGGGGGCGCATGCGGGTGGCGCCGTGGCTGATGCATTTTTCGATGGTGGCCGAGGCGCGCTCGATCACGTCCTCGACCGTCATCGTGTGCTTGACCGCCGAAACGCGCTCCATGGCGAGATGCGGCATGCGCTTGGTATTGTGCTCGCAGCGGCCGAGGATGCACGCCTTGTCGAGATGGATGTGGGTATCGACGAAGCCCGAGCAGACCAGGCGACCGTGGCCCCTGTACTCTTCCCGTGCGCTGCCGCCCAGCTTTGGCGCGATGGCGGCGATGCGGCCCTGGACGACGCCGATGTCGGTGGTCGGTTGATCGGGCGTACTGTCGGCGAGCCGCACATCGCGCAGGACAAGGTCGAAATCCATCATCACTCCAGTCGCCGGCGGCGGCCGGCACGCATGTTGCACCATGCCGTCGTCCATTGACAGCCCGACGGCCCCGGAGGCTCAGCAAGAACCATGCTTTCCCGACGTCATCTCCTGCTTGCAGGCACCGCCGCCGTCGCTTCCCCGAGTATTGCCGCCGGACAGACCGCGACTCCCGCGCCCTGGCCGACCAAGCCGATCCGCTGGATCGTCAACTTCCCGCCCGCGGGCGCGGCCGACATCATGTCGCGGGCGCTGGCGGAGTATTTCGGCACGAAGCTCGGCCAGCCCATCGTCGTCGAGAACAAGCCCGGTGCCGGTGGCATGCTGGGGGCCGACATCGTGGCCAAGGCGCGCGGCGACGCCCATATCGTCATGATCTCGAGCGCGGCCTCGCACGGGATCGGGCCCGTCCTCTACAAGGATGTTCCCTACGACCCGCTGGCCGACTTCACGCACATCCACCTGGTTGGCACCTTCCCGAGCGTGCTGGCGGTGAACGGCACATCGCCGATCGGCTCGGTGCAGGAACTGATCGAGAGGGCGCGGGCCAAGCCGGGCGAGGTGACCTACGGATCCGGCGGCAACGGCACCATGAACCATCTCGTGGGCCAGTTGCTCGCCCTCGCGGCCAAGGTGCAGCTCACGCACATTCCCTATCGCGGCTCGGCGCCGGCGATGAACGATCTGCTCGGCGGCCAGATCACCGCGCTGATGGAAAGCCTGCCGACGGCGAGCGGCTACTTCGCGTCCAAGCGCATGAAGCCGCTGGCGGTGAGCGAGGAAAATCGCGCGCCAACGTTGCCGGATGTGCCGACCTTTCGCGAGGCGGGATTCCCGGAGGTCGTGGCAACCAACTGGTTCGGCTTCTCGGCGCCGGCGGGATTGCCGCCCGAGATCGTCAAGCGCTGGGAAACGGAGATCGCCGCGGCCCTGCAAAGCAGCCAGATAAAGGAGCGTTTCGACAAGCTCGGCATCCGGCCCGGCACGCTCGACGGGGCGGGCTACACCGCACTCATCCGAGCCGAGCTGCCGCGCTGGCGCGAAGTGATCAAGGCGGGAAATATCCGCGCAGACTGATTGCCTCATGCGCCGCTTCCGGCACAATGCGCGCCGGAGGAAATCAAGATGGTGCATCCGCTTCGCGACAAGGCGGCGGTGAGCGGCATTGGCGAGACCGCGTATACGCGCGGCACGACCAAGAGCGGGCTCGCGCTGCAGCTCGAGGCCAGTCTCAAGGCGCTCGACGATGCCGGGATCGACCCGCGCGACGTCGACGGCGTGATTCCGTACTTTCCGGGCGGCGCGATCGCCGAGGACTTCATCGCCAATCTAGGCCTGAAGGATCTCACGCTCTCGGCCTTCATCCCGATGGGCGGTGCCACCTGCGTCGCCGCGATCCAGATGGCGGCGATGGCGGTGACGACCGGCGTCTGCAAGCACGTGCTGATCTCGGTCGGCCGCACCGGTTACTCCGGTTCGCGCGTCTCGACGCGCCTGCAGCAGTTCCCGGTGTTCGCGCAGGCGGCCGAGTTCGAACTGCCGATCGGCATGTTCGCGCCCGCCCAGCTCTACGCCCAGGGCGCACGCCGCCACATGGAGCTCTACGGCACGACGGCGCGGCAGTTCGCCGAAGTGGCCGTCGTCACGCGCCAGCATGCGATCCTCAACGGCAACGTCGTGATGAACAAGCCGCTCACGGTCGAGGACCACCACGCCTCGCGCATGATCTCCGATCCGTTCCGCCTGTTCGACTGCAGCCTGGAGAGCGACGGCGGCGCCGCGGTGATCGTGAGCGCCACCGATCGCGCGAAGGACCTCAGGAAGCCGCTGGTCACCATCGCCGGCGTGGCCGAGGGCCATCCCGAGTCGCCTGCGTCGATCGCGCAGCGGCCGGACATACTGGAGTTCGGCCTGGTGAAATCGGCGCCGCGCGCCTACGCGATGGCGGGGGTGGGCCCCAAGGACATCGACGTGGCCGAGATCTACGACTGCTTCACCTTCACGGTGATCCGCCAGCTCGAGATCCTGGGCTTCTGCAAGGCCGGCGAGGGCGGGCCGTTCGTGATGGACGGCCGCATCGCGCTGGGCGGCGAGCTGCCGATCAACACCCATGGCGGGCTGCTGAGCCAGGGCCACGTCGTGGGCCTCAACCATGTGATCGAACTGACGCGCCAGTTGCGCGGCGAGGCCGGCCGGGCCCAGGTGAAGGATGCCGAGACCGGCCTCGTCACCGGCTATGGCGACATGGGCGACGGGTCGATCGCGATCCTGCGGAGGGCGGCATGAGCCAGGCCCCCACACCGGTCGCGCCGGCGCCCGCCCCTGAGCGCCCGCTGCCGACGCCGACCCGTGAGAGCCAGCCCTATTGGGACGGCATGCGCGAGGGTCGCTTCCTGCTGCAGTACTGCTCGTCCTGCGGCAAGGTCCGGCACTATCCGCGGCCGGTCTGCCCGCACTGCTTCTCGATGGAAAGCGAGTTCAAGGAAGCGCCGCTGGGCGGCAGCCTCCATGCCTGGACGGTGTGCCACCATCCGTTCAACTTCTTCTTCAAGGCATCGGCGCCCTACATCGTGGCGCTGGTCGACATGGATGCCGGCGTGCGCGTGAACGCACAACTGCACGGCATTCCGGAGTCCGAACTGAAGATCGGCCGGCGCGTAAAGCTCGGCTTCGAGCCGGTCAACAAAGAGGTGACGTTGCCCGTCTTCGTCGCCGACTAGAGAAATCCTGGGAGGAAAAATCATGAAGCGTTCTGTATTCGTGGCGTCGGCGCTCGCCGCGCTGCTGCTGCCGTTTGCCGCCTCGGCGCAGACCGACTGGCCGCAGAAGCCGGTCTCGCTGGTCGTCCCCTATCCGCCGGGCGGCGTGAACGACGCCGTGG
>LNFM01002334.1_pt1 | contig 40607 bp, 48 predicted proteins | sample 596031 | NCBI WGS metagenome assembly LNFM01 (sample SAMN04254537, study PRJNA301005) | activated carbon metagenome | isolation source: dual media filters at the Ann Arbor, Michigan drinking water treatment plant | place: USA: Ann Arbor | reverse complement strand
AGGATCGGTCCTTTCCAGAACAAGGGTCAGACAAGCCCCGACATGAGCATGACCCCGAAGGTCAGCCAGCCGAGGGCAAGAAGGTGGACATAGGTGGAGCCGAGACCGCGCAGCCGGTCGGCAAGCGCCAGCTGGCCGGCGGGCCCGCTCGATTGCCGGGTCCAGCGTTGGCGGTCCAGGCGGAACAGCACGTAGCTTTTCACCGCCGCGCCGACGATCTGGCCGAAGTAGAGAAGCGCTGGGTACGTGATCGGGAAACCCTGTCCGCGCACCGTCGCCAGCATCCAGCAGAAGATGTAGCGGGTCGCCATGACCCAGGCGAGATAGGCCGGAAGGACCAGCGGCTCGACGAACAGCGCCATCAGCGCGACCGAGATCGGCCCGGCCAGCGTGGTCCAGATCCCCAGTTTCTGGTCCAGGACCGACCACCAGGTGAAATAGCCGATCTGCCTTGGCCCCAGCGAAAGCGCCCGCCCGTTGGTGCGCAGCATGTTGCCGAACCAGCGGATCATCAGCGTTATCGCACTGTCCATGAACCCGGGCTTCGGCTGCGTCTCCAAGGAGACCGAGGTCACGTTGGGCAGGTATAGCATCCGGTAGCCGCGCTGCAGCAGCCAGTCGACGCGCCCAAGGCGCCAGTGGTCGATGTGATCGTGCTGCACCAGACGAATGAACTCGGGCTGGGTCGCAAGGTCGGCGCGAAAGACCGACATCCGCCCGGTCAGCGTCAGAACCCGGCCGGAAAGCCCCATCGAGCTCATCATCATCTGCCGCTGGGTAAAGCGCAGGGCGAACCAGTCAGCAAAGATGCCCGGCTTGATCTCGGCCGCCTCGTCCGTGGTCAGGGCGCCGACGCGCGGGTCGCTGAAGAAGGGGGCAGAGGCGGCGACGATGTCCTCGGGCACGCAGCTGTCACCATCGACCAGCAGCAGGATGTCCCGCCGCGAAGGCGCCTGCCGCCCAATCAGTCGCAAGGACCGCGCCAGCGCATCGCGCTTGCCGGTTCCGGGGATCTGGTCGATGACCAGCTCGACCCGGTCCATCGGCACGTCCATCAGCGCGTGGATCCTGCGGATCAGCCGCTGGTCGGAACTGTCGACGACCGAGGCCACCACCGTCGCACCACCCGGGGCTGCTGCGGCCGCCCGGAACAACGCGCGGTAGACGCGCTGCGTCGTTTCGGTCTCGATCTTGTAGCTGGTGACCAGGAAATAGGCGTGGCCCTGGATCGCATCGGCTGCATGCTCGGCCATCGCCCGCGCCTTTAGCCGGGGATAGGCGACGCGCAGGTAGAACACCGCGCGCAGGTAATTGACCAGGGCCCAGCCATAGCGCCAGGCCCCGATGACGCCCACCACGATCAGCCCATCCGAGACATGCCCCAACGACCCCGGCGGAATGCTCAGCACCAGAAGCGCCAGCACCGACAGGTAGATCACATGCCCGAAAAGGGGGTGGACGCGGGACATTACCAGCAGATCCCCTCGTAGCTGCCTTCCGACCGCTGACCCGGCTTGATCCGCGTCAGGTCGATCATCGGCCGATTGCCCAGCGCGGCTTGCAGGGGCTGGATCGTCTCGTCATAGCGGTTGCCGACCAGAACGATGTCCGACCCCGCGATCAGGTCCTCGATCGACCCGACCAGCCGGCTGCCAAGCGCGATGTCCTGCTCCAGCCCGCGTCCCATCGCCGTGTTCTCGTTGGCAAAGGCCTCGTGGACGAAGGGGTCGTAAACCGACAGCTGCATGCCCCGCCCGATCAGCCGGCTGGCCAGCTCGGCCAGGGGGCTTTCGCGCAGATCGTCCGTCCCCGGCTTGAAGCTTATGCCGACCATCCCGACGCGCTGCTTGCCCGACGCATGGATCATCGCTTCCGCCCGCTCGATCTGCGCGGCGTTGGCCACCAGCACCGCGTCCAGCAGCGGCGACGCCACCTGCCGTTCGGCCGCAAAGGCCCGAAGCGCCCGCACGTCCTTGGGCAGGCACGACCCGCCGAAGGCAAAGCCCGGACGAAGGAAGTGCGGGCTCATCGACACCTTCGTGTCCGAGCATAGGATCGACATCACCCGCTGGCCGTCCAACCCGGCCGACTTGGCGATGTTCCCGATCTCGTTCGCGAAGCTCACCTTGACCGCGCGCCAGGCGTTCGAGGTGTATTTCACCATCTCTGCCGTCGGCAGATCGACGAGGTGGATTTCGCAAGGAAGGTCGCGGTTCAGATCGGTCAAGAGCGCCCCGGTCGCCTCGTCCAGCGCACCAAAGACGATCAGACCCGGGTCCTGGTGGTCGCGTACCGCCGTGCTTTCGCGCAGGAACTCGGGGTAGTAGCCGACCCCGAAATCCTGCCCCGCCACCAGCCCGGAAGCCGCCTCAAGCCGGGGGATGCAGACCCTATCCATCGTCCCCGGCACGATGGTCGAGCGCATGATGACCGAGTGAAACCCCGGATGGCCACGCAGCGCCTGGCCGATCTGGTCGCAGACGCCCCGGACGTAATCGAGCCCGATGGAATGGTCCGCCGCGCTTGGCGTTCCGACGCAGACAAAGGACGCGTCGGTTCCGTGTACGGCAGCAACCACGTCGGTCGTGGCACTCAGCCGCCCCGACGCCACGCCCGACGCTATAAGTTCGGGCAGATCCTTTTCGACGATGGGAGAGCTTCCGGCATTGATCGCAGCCACCTTCGCCGGGTCGATATCGACCGCGATGACGTGGTGCCCGTCGCGTGCGAGGCAAGCGGCCGAGACCACCCCGACATAGCCAATTCCAAACACTGCAAGCCTAGCCATCGTTCTGTTTGTCCTTCTCTACCCAGCCTGCAAACGGTTCTGCAGTGCAGCACGGAAACTCCGCGGTTCAGGGTAGTCACGGACCGGAAACAGGAGAAAGTCGGGCAAAGGCCGACGCGGAATGTCAGGATTTGTGGGATTTTCCCGACAGAGGGGCCGTATCCCGTCAGGACTAAACCGGCGGAGTAAGGTTTTTCCTGTCAGTCGTTTCTGCAGGCGCGAAATGAAGGCTGCCGTCCATCAAACGGCGCGTTCAAGGTCGGCAGAGCCCGGCCTTCAGGCCCGCGCCACCGATTGCGGTGGCACTTCGACCCAGCCTTGGGCAATGGCGAATTCGACGATCTGCCGCCGCCCGGAGAGGTTGAGCTTGCTCGTGCCGCGGGCCTTGTAGGTCTCGACCGTCTTGCACGACAGGTCGAGCTCGCGGCCGATCTCCTTCAACGACTTTCCGTGTGCCACGGATTTGAGCACAAACAGCTCCCGCTCGGACAACCGGATGTCCCTGAGGGGGTGGGGCGGGTCTTCGGCACCCGAATCAGGTGCGATCGCCGCCGCAAATGCCGCATCAATGAAGATGCCGCCGCTGGCCACCGTCGCCAGAGCAATCTTCAGCACCTCGAAACAGACCGTCTTGGGCAAAACCCCGCGAAATCCTGCACTTATGCAGGACCGCCCCAAGGTGTTCGAAGCGGAACTGCAGTAGGCGACAATGGCATCGGCCGAGTCGGCCAGCGTGCGGACCAGTGCTACCGGGGCGTCATTGATCTGGGCGGGGTCCACCAGCACGACGTCGAACCGACCCTTCGCCGCAGCAATCTCGATCGTCTCGCCAAGGTACGAAATTTCCGCCGAAAACTCGCCATCCTGCCGCATCAGCGCTGAAATCCCAGTCGCCAGAAGCGGGTTGGTGTCGATGATCCCGATCGTCAAGCTGCGCCCGGACGCGGTCATCCGAAGGTCACCAAGCGTGGGTTCAGCAAGTTGCACAGTCAGTCTCTCCGGTCCGGATCACCCTTGAAGTGTAACGTCTCCCGGTCGCACACGTTCCGGGCTTGCGGATAGAAATGGCCGCATAGGCGACAAACGGCTGGCAATCTGAAGTCCTTGGGCAGAATCCGGCACGTTCGGCGCTTGCCCCTGTAGCGCGAGCGGGCCGAGCCCGTTTTCCCCGGCACGGAGGCACCGACATGAAACGGCCGGCGATCCGCATACTATGCAGGGTCGCCGACCAGGGCAGTGCAGCGATCAGGCCCCGGAAGACCCGGGCCTCGGCCAGGTGGTCAAAGCTTGCTCACTGTGTCGCAGATTGCCTTCATTTCGGTCATGTCGTAACCCGCAGCGACTGCAGTAGACGACTCGGCTTCAGTCGTTGCCGTGGCGTCAGATCCGGTCGCCGTGTCCGCCATCCCGGTGGTCGCCGTGTCCGCGGTGCCGGTCGTCGCCGTGTCAGCCATACCGGTTTCCGCGGTCGTGCCGGTCGAGGTCTCGGCGGTGCCGCCGACGGCAGCGTCGCCATGGGCGCTGGTGAAGGTCACACAATCGGCCACGATCATGTCGCGGTCCTCTTGCGACAGCGAAGCCCAGCCGCTTGCGATCTCTTCCGTTCCGCGCAGCGTCGCACTGTCGGCGCCCGCAAAGAAGGTCGTCCCCACCGATAGGGGCCAGTTGGTCCCGAACATCTCGCCGGTCGCCGCGGTGGACGCGTCGGCTGCGGTGCCCGTGGTGGTTGTATCCGTCTGCGCCGATGCAGCGACGGCAAGCAGGGCCACGGCCGGAATGGCAAACATGAAGTGTTTCATCTTGGTTCCTTTTCAGGTGTTTCAGGAATGAACGCGCACTGCAGAACTGCGGTCGCGCCTGGCCTGGAAGTGCCAATATTGAGAACCGGAGAGACGCCAGATTGTTCCGGATACCGTCGGGTCAGGTCCACAGGGTCAATGCCCGGGCCCGATGAGAATCACCGATCTGCGCTGTTTTGAGGGGGGTTGCCGCACAAGGAATGCGTGGTAGCGTTTTGGTGATCGGATCAGACGTGAATGTTCGCCTAGGATGCGATGACCTGCAGTCACGAGGAGCAGAGCTTGCCGAAAGATCCAAGCGCACCTCATAAGGATCGGTCTGACTTGACCAAGGCCGCCGCGCGCATGCTCGACGCGGCCGGGGAAGAGCCTGTCCCGGAAAGGATCGTGCAGCTCGCCGAACAGCTGGAGGCGGCGCTGGCCAAAGCGCGGGCGTCGGTCCAATCCTCCGACAAGGGGCGCTAGAGCGCCTGGCCGTGGATCGGCGGCGTGATCTCTCCCGGCGGGATCTGCTGCGGGTCCTGCGGCGGGATTGGCGTGGGATCAGGCATGGGGTCGGGGTAGACATCCGGCTGTACCGGATCGCCCGGGACTGGCAGATCGAGTTCCATCGGTGGCAGATCAGGCTCTTCGGGCCGTCCCATCAGCAATCTCCATTTTCCTAGGTGAGAGCCCCGCACCCAGCCGGAAACCCCGTCAGGGCCATCCGGCAGAGTGCGGCAAGCCGTTTCAGTGGGCGTGCTCTGGCAGTGCCCGCAACTCGTCCTTGGTCCACGAGGTCGTCCCGTGGATGGTCCCGTCCGAGTCCCGCATCATTTTCAGCTGATCAAGCCTGACGCTGACTGGCTTCGAACCGATGCCGAGGAATCCGCCGACATCGACGATCGCATGGGCGTCGAGGGTGGTAGTGTGCAGGTGCGAGATGGAGCCGACCTTCTCGTCGTCGGCCCCATAGATCGGCGCGCCGACGAGGTTTGCTTCGGTCAGTTCGGACGCCCTGAGCGGCGTGTGTGTGCTGTGATCCATTTCTGGCTCTCCCAAGATGATGGAACCGAAGACGGTTCGGCCCTTCTCTCCTCACAACCCGCAGGCGCCGCATATGTTCCCGCCAGACAAGTCCGCGGCCTGCACGCCCCTACTTCTTCTTTGGCGCCTTCTTCTCGGGCAGCGTCTTGCGGGAAGTGCTCGCGAGGTCTTCCAGTTCCTTTTCGGTCATCGACTTTTCCATCTCCCGCGATGCGCCCAGGAGGTCGGACTTCCTTGCATCGCCGCGCTTGGCCGCAAGGGCTGCCCCGGCGGCCTTCTGCTGCGCCTTCGATTTCGCCGGCATCACCGTTCTCCTGTCTTGGTCGGCGCCTTGACCGGCGGAACCTCTTTCGCCGGATTGATCTGGTCGAACTCTTCCGGGCGGTGGGGCGAGCCTTCCTGGTCGCCCTGCGCGTTCTGGCGGTCTGTCGGCGGCGTGCGCTTGCGGGCGGCGGGGGCTGGTGTGTTCGGCATGGTGGTCTCCGGTCCAGGTCTTACCCTGTCAAACGGCAAGAGACGCATTTGTTCCCGGTCAGCCCGGCATCCCGATCGCGGACATCCCACCCAGCACCTTCGGGGAACGGCCGGCTCAGGCCCGCCACCCCCGCAAGACCAAAGCGCCACAGACGGTCCGCAGCCCGGCTGATCCCGATCCGCGGGCCGACCGTCAGCTGCAGACCCGACGGCCCGCGCTCCAGAGTGAACTCGCCCGTGCCGAAGAGCTTTCCGTTATCGGCAAGCCCGACCCCCAATGCCTGCCCCACCCGCCCGGGGCCCGAGACCAAGGCCTCCGGCCTGCCTCGACGCGCCTGCATCTCGTCGACGCCGATCTCGGGTCGGACCGACCGGATCAGCACCGCCTCACCGGCGCGCCCGACCACGTTCAGGCAAAGGTGGCAACCATATGAGAGATAGACATAGACCGTGCCCGGCGCCCCGAACATCGCCGCATTCCGTGCCGTCACCCCGCGAAAGCTGTGCGAGGCCGGATCGTCCTGCGCATAGGCCTCGGTCTCGACCACGGTTCCGCCGACACCCCGCACCAGAAGACGCGCTCCGATCAGGTCGCGGGCAAGGCCGGTGATTTCCTGGTCATAGGTCAGCATCACACCTTTCTTTAGCGTTTAGCCAAAGGCGATGGAACCAAACACGCTTTCGGGGGTTTCACCTGATCATTCAGGAAGATTGTCATGTCCGTTGAGACCCCTCTGCTTCCGGTCGCGCCCTTCGTGCTTCCGCTTGAAGGCAGGTTGCTGGCGCACCGCCGTCTCCTTGTCGAAATCCTGCGGATCCTTCCTGACGATCGCCACAAGCACCTTGTGGACTGGATTGACGACCGCACGAGGTACCAGCACGTCGGGCAGGCCCCCGGCAGCCTCCCCGGCGACGGGGTCGATCTGGAACTTGCCCGCGCGGATGAATTCCAGGTCCTGAAGCGTCTGGTGCCACTGCGCGTCGCCTGACATCCGGAGGTCGGGCCGCACAGGTCCAAGGCCGCGCCAGATCAGGCGCGGCCTTCTTTCTGACCAGGGCCCGGATCAGGGCGTAGGCTGGGTCGTCCCGCCAGTGGTCCCGCCGGTCGTCCCGTCAGTGGTGCCGGGGGCCGGGGTCACCGGTTCTGTCGTACCCGTGTCCACGTCGGGCAGCGTGCCCGTTCCGGGGCCGGTCTCAGCCGGTGCCGGTTCGACCGCCGCCGGAGCCGTCGTCACAGGATCAGGCGCGTCCGCCGTCCGATTTAGCGTGAATGCAATGGCGCCGATAATGACGACAGCCAGGATGATCGGGAGAAGCCACTTGTTGGCCTGCGAAGGCGGAACGGTCACGCGGTCCGCATCGGCCCGCGGCGCCGTGGTTCTCGGGGGAAGATCGGTCATTGGAAAATCCTTTCGGTTGCAGTTCTGTCCTGCCACCCAACCGCAAACTCCGGCGATTGTTCCTCAATCGGGGTTGCGGTCTTCGGCGGGGCTGTCAGAGCAACCGCCACACCGGCTCTACTCTTGGCCGGAAGGCCCCCCAAACGACCCTTTGCCCCAGTCTTGGGCCAGCGGAGCATCATGACGGCCGGTTATCCTCCTCGTGGCCGCGCCCATCGTCAGTACTGCCGCCCGGCTGCTTCCGGTTGGCGTCCGGTCGGGCATTGGGGTCCTTGCGGTGCTGGCCGGCCGGGTCGATCTGCTGCTGGCGCTGGTCGATCACATTCGGCTCGGGCCGCCGCAGCGCTTCGTTGGCGGGCATATCCTCGTCTTGCTGCGTCATGGTCGGTCTCCTTGGGGAAGTACTTCGTCCGGCCGTCAACCGCTTGTCCGTCCGAATGTTCCCGGTCTCAGACCTCTTCGCCAAGCGCCGCCTGCAACAGCCTGCGCCCCCGGTTGACGCGGCTCTTGATCGTGCCGATGTCGACCTGCAGCACTTCTGCCGCCGACTGGTAGCTTTCTCCAGTGATCAGAACCAGCATGACCGCCTCGCGGTAGGGCTGCGGCAGGCGCATCACCGCCGCCTCGGTTTCACGCCCCCGCACGTGCCAGTATTGCGTATCCGGGACTGACAGCTGGCCCGACACGCAGTCCTCGGACCCCGGTCTCTCGCGGGTCAGTTTCACCAGGTTGTTGTAAAACCGGTTGCGCATGATCGTGAACAACCAGGCGCGCATGTTGGTCTGGGGCGTGTAGGACTCGGCGCTTGAAATGGCGCGGACCAGAGTGTCCTGCACCAGATCGTCGGCATCGCCATACCAGCCGGTCAACGACCGGGCGAACAGACGCAAGGCAGGTATGTGGCTCAGCACATCGTCGGACATGCCATCTCCTCCGGACGAACACCGTAGACTAAGTCCCCGTCCCCCCCGTGGTTCCGGCCGGTTCGATCACGTTCCGGGCCGGGCGGCGGGAACCAGCCCAAATCGCGCGCAATTTCGGGAACCGTCCGGCATCCGCTCTGGTTCAGTCTTCAGCCAGGCTTTGGCCGCCCTGCAGAAGAAGGACACCCGATGGCACCGCGCGCGAACTGGAAAGGCCGGATGCGCCTGGGCGAGATTGCCTGTGGGGTGGCGCTTTACACTGCCGCCACGACCTCGGACCGGGTGGCGCTGCACATGGTCAACCGCGCCACCGGCAACCGGCTGCGCACCGAGATGGTCGATGCGGAAACCGGCAAGCCCGTCGCCTCCGAGGACGAGGTGATGGGCTATGAACTCGACTCTGGCGACTACGTCGTGTTCGAACCCGAAGAGATCGCCGCCGCCGTCCCGGACACGGACAAGACTTTGACGATCGAGGTTTTCATCCCCTGCCGCGACATCGACACGCTCTATTTCGACCGCCCCTACTTCCTTGCCCCTTCCGACGCCGCCTCGGTCGAGGCCTTCACCCTTCTGCGCGACGGGATGGACAAGGCAAAGGTCGCGGCTCTGGCCCGAACCGTCCTTTTCCGCCGCCTCCGCGCCGTGATGATCCGACCCCATGGCGCGGGCTTCATCGCCAACACGCTGAACTTCGACTATCAGTTCCGCTCGGCCGAGCGTGCCTTCTCCGACATCCCCGAGATCAAGATCCAGGGCGAGATGCTGGATCTGGCCGAGCACATCATCCGCACCAAGCTTGGCGATTTCGACCCGACGGCCTTCGATGACCGCTACGACGCCGCCCTGGCAGATCTCGTCAAGGCCAAGCTCGAAGGCCGCCCGACCCCGCGCCGAAAGGAGGCTCCGGCCGCCAAGGTGGTCGACTTGATGGCCGCCCTGCGCGACAGTGCGAAGGCCGCGAAGGGTGCTGCAAAACCCGCCAAGTCCCCGCGCCGGAAGGCGGGCTGAAATGGGTCTCGAAACCTACCAGTCGATGCGCGATTTCAAGGCGACCCCTGAACCGAAAGGCCGCGCCAGGAAGTCCAAGGGCGCGGCGTCCTTCGTCATCCACAAACACGCCGCCCGCCGCCTGCACTATGACTTGCGGCTGGAACTGGATGGGGTCCTGAAAAGCTGGGCCGTGACGCGCGGTCCCAGCCTTGTCCCCGGCGAAAAGCGGCTGTCGGTCCATGTCGAGGACCATCCGATGGACTACGGCGATTTCGAGGGCACCATCCCCGAAGGCCAGTACGGCGCTGGCACCGTCATCGTCTGGGATCGCGGCACCTGGACACCCGTCTTCGACGCGCACAAGGGCTATGCCAAGGGGCACCTCGAATTTGAACTGCGGGGTGAAAAGCTTACCGGCCGCTGGCACCTCATCCGAATGCGCGGCAGGCCCGGCGAAAAGCGCGAGAACTGGCTTTTGATCAAGGGCGAGGATGCCAGCGCCCGGAACGCAGACGCCCCCGACATCCTGGAAGAACGGCCCGAGTCCGCAAAGTCCGGCCGCAGCCTCGACGAGGTCGCCGGCAAACCGGCAGCCAAGCCAAGGAAGCCCCGCGCCCGAAAGGCCGTCACCTCCGGGCCGGCTGACCAGATGCCGGGCTTTCTGCCCCCCATGCTTGCAACCCTCGTCAAGGCCACCCCCGGCGACGACCGCTGGCTGCACGAGATCAAGTTCGACGGCTACCGCATTCAGGCCCATCTGCAGGACAGCACGGTCAAACTCTTCACCCGCTCGGGCCGCGATTGGACCGACCGGTTCGGTCCGGACCTATCCCGCACGCTTGCAGCCCTGCCCGCAGGTCAGGCCATTCTCGACGGCGAGGTCGTGGTCGAAACCGCTGGCCGCTCTTCCGACTTTTCCGCCCTGCAGGCCGATCTCGCCAAAGGCCGCACCGACCGGATGAGCTACTACCTCTTCGACCTTCTCCACCTCGACGGCCGCGATCTGACCAAGCTGCCGCTCGTCGATCGCAAGAGCCTCCTCGCCACCCTCTGCGCAAAGGCGAGCGATCCGCTCCGGCTCAGCGACCACCTCTCCGACCGGGGCGAAATCGTCCTGCGCCACGCTTGTCGGATGGGGCTGGAGGGCATCGTCTCCAAACGTCGCGACAGCCCGTATCGGCCCGGTCGGGGGTCGTCCTGGGTCAAATCGAAATGCTCCGCCCGGCAGGAATTCGTCATTGGCGGCTATGTCCTATCCGCGGCCTCGCCCAAAGCCGTCGGCTCGCTGGTGATGGGCGTCTTCAAGGGCGACAAGTTCCATACCGTGGGCCGGGTCGGCACCGGGTTCAGCGTCACCGTTGCAGAAGACCTGTTTACCCGGTTGACAACCATGGAAACCGACGCCTCCCCCTTCGACCCCCCGCTGAAAGGCCTGGAAAAGCGCGGCGTCCGCTACGTCCGCCCCGAACTCGTGGCCGAAGTCGACTTCCGCGCCTGGACTGGCGACGGCCATCTGCGCCACGCCGCCTTTCGCGGTCTGCGCGAAGACAAGGACGCGCGCGAAGTCATCGGCGAGGGTCTTCCTGCGCCATCCGACGCGCCGGAAGATGCACCCAGGCCCGAAACTCCACCCATTCGCCGGATCAAGCTTACCCACCCCGACCGCGTCTACTGGCCCGATGTGGGCGTCACCAAGGCCGAGCTTGCCGACTACTATGCCGCCGTCTGGACCTGGATCGCCCCGCATGTCACAGGCCGCCCGCTTGCCCTTCTGCGCTGTCCCGACGGGATTGGCGGGCGCCAGCAGTTCTTCCAGAAACACGCGTGGAAGGGCATGAACGCCGCCATCCTGCGCGTCCAGGACCCGGCCGACCCGAAGGATGAACCCTCGCTGGCCATCGCCGATTTCGACGGACTTGCCGCCCTCGCCCAATCCGCCGCACTGGAAATCCACCCCTGGGGCAGCACCCTGGCCAGTTGGGAGCGTCCCGACCGCATCGTCATCGACCTTGACCCCGGTGAGGGTGTCGAGTGGCCCGCTCTCGTCTCGGCCGCGCAAGAGGTCCGGGCCCGTCTGGAAGACACCGGGCTGGCCGCCTTTGTAAAGACCTCCGGAGGCAAGGGCCTGCATGTCGTCGCACCGCTTGCCCCGAAGGCGAACTGGCCGGCGGTGAAGACCTATTGCCAGGAGTTTGCCCGCCGCATGGCTGCGGATGACCCCTCGCGTTTTGTGGCGACCGTCAGCAAGTCGAAACGGGCCGGGAAGATCCTGATCGACTATCTGCGCAACCAGCGCGGCGCGACCGCCGTCGCTGCCTATTCCACCCGCGCCCGTCCCGGCGCGCATGTCTCGGCACCGGTCACCTGGGAAGAACTTGCCGCCGGGGTCGCACCTGCGGATTTCACCGTCCGCACGATGCCCGACCGCCTGTCGAAGCTGCGCCACGATCCGTGGGGCGATTTCGCCGCCACGGCCCGCCCGCTGCCGGTCTAGCGCTTGCCCCTGGTTTCCGCCGCGACGCTGCGCTTCAGGGCGTCGATGATGCTGACGACCTTGCCACCGTCCTTCGGCGCCTCAGCCTTGGGCTTGCGCGCAGGCTTGCGGCCCTTCTGCTTGGCCGCAATCATCTGCTGCAGCTTTTCCTGCACCGGGTCATCGACCAGTTTCTCGTCCCAGCCAGCGGTGCGGCTCTTGATCAGTTTCGTCACCAGCTTCAACGCTTCGCCATCCGGCTTGGCCTCGCGGATGTCGCGGAAATAATCGGCCGCGTCGCGGACCTCGTCGCCGTAGCGCAGGGTCCACAGCACGATCCCCCTGCCACGCGGGATCAGCATCACCGCCCGCTCGCGCCGATACATCACCAGACGCGCGATGCCCACCGTTCCGGTCGCGCGCATCGCCTCGCGGATCACCGCGAAAGCCTCCTCGGCGACCTTGTCGTTGGGCAGCAGGAAATGCGGGCGATCGTACCAAATCCAGCCGATCCTGTCGGCGGGCACGAACTCCTCGATGTCGATGGTCCGCGTGCTTTCCAGCGCAACCGCGTCCAGTTCGTCGTCCTCAAGCACGACGTGGTTGTCCTCGCCCCGGGGATAGCCGCGCGCATGATCCTCCTCGTCCACCGGCCTGCCGGAGCCAGCGTCGATGTAACGGCGCTGAACGCGATGCCCGGTGCGCTGGTTGAGGGTGTGGAACCGCAGCCGGGCGCTGTCGCTGACCGCAGGCTGCATCGCAACCGGGCAGGTCACCAGCGATAGCTTCAGATAACCTTTCCAGAATCCGCTCGCGGGCATCTGCACCTCCCTCAACCCAAGTGCAACCCGGATCGGCCAGCCCGGGTTCCCGAGACGCATTCCAGGCGTGCCCGGCGTCTTGGCCGTCAGCCGACCTCGCGCACCAGGGCCAGAAAGGCCGTGAACCCGGCCGACGGATTGCGCCTTTGCGGGTAGTACAGACAAAACCCCGGCCGCAGCGGGGTCCAGTCCGGCAACAGCCGTATCAAGCGGCCAGCGGCGATATCTTCGGCCACGCCCTCTTCGATGAAATAGCCGATCCCCGCCCCCGCCAGCACCGCAAGCCGCGCCACCGAGGTCTCGTCCACCGTCAGCCGCCCCCGCGCCTCGAAGGGCACGGCCATTCCGTCCTTCTCCAGTGGCCAGCGCAACAGGGTCCCTCCCGGCAGGCGGACGCGCAGACATTCAGCGGGGTTCAGGTCCGCCGGTGACAGCGGCGCCGGATGGGCGTCCAACCATGCGGGCGAGGCCACGACGGCATGGCGCTGCGGCGGGCCGACGGGCAGCGCGATCATGTCGCGGGGCACCAGGTCGGCGGGTCTCAGGCCCAGATCAAAGCCCTCGGCCACGATGTCGACCAGCCGTCCTTCGGTCACAAGGTCGACCTCCATCTCCGGATAGCGGCGCAGGAAGTCTAGCACCAGGGGCGCAATCGCCCGCGCCCCTTGCGCCGAGGCATTGATCCGCAGCCGGCCTGAAGGCGTCTCGCGCTGCGCGCTTGCCTGGTCCAGCGCGGTCTGGATTTCGGCAAGCGCGGGCGAGATGCGCGCGGCGAAATCCCGTCCGGCATCGGTCAGCGAGACGCTGCGCGTGGTGCGGTTGAAAAGCCGCACGCCAAGGCTTGCCTCCAGCCGCCCGACGGTATGCGACAGGGCGGTCGTCGACAGGCCAAGATCCAGCGCCGCCGCGCGAAACGACCCGCGCCGCGCGATGGCCAGAACCGCCTCCAGCGCCTTCAGGCCAGCGTCCATTGTCCCGTTCCTGTCATGAGTTGATCCCGCTTTATCCTGATTATCGCGATGCCGGTCCAGCCCTATTTTGGATGCGTAGCCAAAGGAGAGACCGATGACCCTGCCCCCGCCCATCGCCACATATTTCACCACTATGGACGGCGCAGCCTTTGCCGCAGCCTTTGCCGAAGACGCCGAGGTTCTGGACGAGAGCCAGACCCATCGCGGCCCAGAGGCGATCCGCGCCTGGTGGCAGGCGGCCAAGGCGAAATATCACCACAGCGCCACGCCGCTGGAGCTGTCCGAAATCGGCGGCAAGACGGTGGTTCGCGCCAAGGTCAGCGGCGACTTTCCCGGCAGCCCGGTTGTTCTGCGCTTCACCTTCGGCCTGCAGGACGCGTTGATCCGCGATCTGCGGATCGGCAGCTGATCCGCCCTCGGTCCGTCAGCCCGCGATGCCGAACTGCTGGCGATAGGCGGCCGGGGGCAGGCCCGTCAATTTCTGGAACAGCTTTCGAAACGCCGCCGGATCGGCATAGCCGACATCCCAGGCTATGCGGTCCACCGGGGTCAGCGACCGCTCCAGCGCTTCGCGCGCCTTGGCGATGCGGACCTGCTGCAGGTATTCGACCGGGGTGAACCCGGTCGCCGCACTGAACCGGCGCAGGTAGGTGCGGGACGTCATGCCTGCCTTTTCGGCCAGATCGGCCACCCCCTGCAGGGTTGCGGCCTCGGCATGGATCAGGTGCTGGCTGGCGCGGATCGCATCGTCGCCGTGGTCAAAGCGCGGGATGAACTGGGCAAAGGGCCGCTGGCTGTGGCGCGGCGGCTCGATCAGCAGGAACCGCGCGGTAGCCAGCATGGTGGCCGGACCCAGAAGACGCCCGACCAGTGTCAGGCCAAGGTCTGCCCAGGCAAGGATCCCGCCCGCGGTCATGATGTCGCCCTCGTCCACCACCATGTGTTCGTCGGCCAGGAGGATCTTGGGAAAGCGCTGCGCCAGCTGCTTGGCAAAGGCCCAATGCGTCGTGGCGCGGCGGCCGTCGATCAAGCCGGTTTCCGCCAGCACGAAGGCCCCCGCACACACCGAACACAGCATCGCCCCGTCGCTGTGACGCGCCTTCATCCACTGTGCCGCCGCCGGAGGGGGGGCCATACGCTCGGGCAGGATGATGCTGGGCGGGCTGATCACATGGGTCAGGCGGTGGGGCCTGCCGGGGTGGCTGTCCCAGACGCAAGTGACGCCCGACTCATCCGCCTGCCAGTGCGAAACGCGGATGCCGCGACGGGGCTCACCGGTCCAGTCCTCGGCCAGTCGGAACAGGTCGGTGAGACCATAAATCGCCGCCAGGGCGCAGCCCGGATAGATCAGCAGGCCAATATCGGCCACCAGCTCAGCTTTCTGCGTCATTGTCCGATCAGCCCCGATCATTGTCATTTCCGCCACGCCCCTTGGTGCATCCCGGGGCGTAACTTGTCCATACCGAAACGAAAGGCACCGCGATGAACCCAACCCTTACCAGACGGACACTGATGACCTCCGGGGCCGCTGCGGCTGCCCTTCTGATCCTGAACCGCACCACCCACGCACACCCTGAAGGAGACCTCATAATGGCTACGTTCACCACCACCGACGGCACGAACCTCTTCTACAAAGACTGGGGCCCACGCGAAGCGCAACCCGTGGTCTTCCATCACGGCTGGCCCCTGTCCAGCGACGACTGGGACAACCAGATGCTCTACTTCCTCGAACAGGGCTACCGCGTCATCGCTCATGACCGTCGCGGCCACGGCCGGTCGGACCAGACCGACACCGGCAACGAGATGGACACCTACGCCCAGGACGTCATCGAACTGGCCAGGCATCTGGACCTGAAGAACGCCGTCCACATCGGCCATTCGACCGGCGGGGGCGAGGTTGCCCGCTATGCCGCCCGGGCCGAACCCGGCCGCATTGCCAAGGCCGTGCTGATCGGCGCAGTGCCCCCGGTGATGGCCAAGACGCCCAGCAACCCCGACGGCATCCCGATGGAGGTCTTCGACGGCTTCCGCAGCGCCCTGATCGCCAACCGGGCGCAGTTCTTCCTGGATATCGCCTCCGGCCCGTTCTTCGGCTTCAACCGCGAGGGTGCAAAGGTCAGCCAGGGCCAGATCCAGAACTGGTGGCGGCAGGGCATGATGGGCGGAGCCAAAGCGCATTACGACTGCATCAAGGCCTTCTCGGAAACCGACTTCACCGAGGATCTGAAGGCGATCAACCTCCCGGTTCTTGTGATGCATGGCGAGGATGACCAGATCGTTCCGGTCGCCAACACCTCGGCCCTTGCGGTCAAGCTGCTGCCGAACGGCACCCTCAAGACCTACCCCGGCCTGTCGCACGCCCCCTTTGCGACCCATCCCGAGGTGGTCAACCCGGACCTCCTGGCCTTCGTCAAGGCCTGAGCCAAGCAGGATCGGGGGCGGTTCCATCCCGCCCCCGGCTCGCCCGAAAGACTGGCAAAGACCTCGCCTGAAGACGCGGCGGCCGTGCCGAACCAAAGGCAGGCCGCACCGTCACCCCCAGACCACAGCATTCTCGTGACGCTTGATTAGGTGCTTCAATTCCTCAAACGCCGAGCAGACAAAGCTCGCCAACCGATCCGCCGCCTGCGGCCGGTTCGGCGTCACCCGGCGCAAGATGCCAAGGCTGCGGTTCGGCTGCGGGATGTCCAGCGGCAGGACGGTGACCCGCTGTTCCTTCCGCTGCGCGAAGACGACGGAGAACGGCAGCACCGCCAAAGCGTTCGTCTCGGACATGTAGTTGATGACGCTCATCAGGCTGCCGCCGGAATAACGGATGCTGATGTCCGACATGCCGTTTGCTAGCAGGATCGAATGCAGGTCCGACATCAGCGGCGACCCCGGCAGCGGCGCGACCCACGGGAAATCACTCAGGTCCGAGATCTGCAGCCGCAACTTGCGCAGCAGCGGATGCCCCGTGCGGCAGGACACGACATTGCGCCCCGGCAGGATCTCGGTGAACTCGAACCCCGGCGGGGCCTCCAGCGCGCCCATCGGCACAATGGCGAGGTCGATCAGATCGTCCTCAAGTGCCGCGGTCAGGTCGGGCAGGTTGCCATAGCTTTGCTGCACGGTCACATCGGGCTCGACGTTCTGGAACTCGGCAATCATCCGGCTGATCATCGCGTCCATGAAGAACGGCACGCCCCCCACACGCACCATCCCCTTGGTCCCGGACAGAAACCCCTTGACCGTATCCGTCGCCCGGCGTGAGGCGCTCAGGATCGCCCGACCATGCGCCGCCAGCTGCGCGGCCAGTGGCGTGGGCTGCAACGGACGCTTGCCCTTGACGAACAGGGGCTGGCCCACCCGCGCCTCCAGCATCGCCAGCGACCGGCTGACCGCGGGCTGCGTCTGGCCCAAAGCCTGGGCCCCACCGCTGATCGTGCCTGCGTCCAGCACCGCAGCAAGTTGCATGAGATGGGATTCGTTCAGCTTCATACCAACATGGTATGATAGCTTGCGCAATTTTCATTAAACTTTCCGCATCCCGGCCGCATCTTTCTGACTGCGGGAGGGGAGGCCCGCAAGGGCATGGACGGATCGACCCCTGAAAAGCGGCAGACGGACGTGCTGGACGAACTCAGCCTGCGCCTGGCCGCAGCGCAGGGCGACCGGCTCGGCCTGTCGGTGCTGGCCCTGGTGCGGCGCATCCATGATCTGGTCATAGAGCTAAAACCCTCGCCGACCGAGATGCGTCAGGTGGTCGAATTCCTGACCGAGGTCGGGCATGCCTCGGACGAACGGAGGCAGGAATGGGTGCTCTTGGCCGACGTGATCGGTGTCTCGACGCGGGTCGAGGAGCTGCACGCCGTCTGCCCCGAAGGTGCGACCCCGGCCACGCTGGCGGGACCCTTCTACCGCGACGACGTACCTGAACTGGCACCGGGCTCCGACCTGTCGCGCGACGGGGTTGGCGAGCCCCTGCAGGTGTCGCTGCGCGTCACAGATCTGACCAGCGCGCCCGTTCCTGGCGCCCTCATTGATGTCTGGCAGGCCAACGCCCACGGCCGCTACGAAAACCAGGACCCCGACCTGCAGCCCGAGTTCAACCTGCGCGGCCGGATGCGGACCGATGCCCAGGGCCGGCTGACCTTTCGCAGCGTCAAGCCGCGCGGCTATTTCCTGCCCGAGGACGGCCCGGTCGGTCGCCTCCTGAACCGTCTGGGCCTCCGGCTGGAACGCCCAGCCCATGTGCACTTCAAGGTGACCGCACCGGGCTTCCGGACCCTTGTCACCCATGTCTTCGACCGGGACGACCCGGCGATCGGCCGCGATGCGCTGTTTGGCGTCCGGCCCGAACTTCTGGCCGAGTTTCGCAGCCTGCCCCCGGGCGGCACGGCGAAACACGCGCTGGACCTGACTCTCGTTCTTGTCCGCGATGGCCACGCGGGCGGGGCAAATCCCGAAACCAAGATGTGAAAGGACACGATCATGGCCAATGCCCTTGTCAGCGGCTACCACCACCTGACCCTGTCGACCGATGGCGCGCAGGACGACTATGACTTCTACGCCAAGACCCTTGGCCTGTACTCGGTCAAGCGCACCGTGCTGTTCGACGGCACGATCCCGGTCTACCACCTGTATTACGGGTCAAAGAACGGCGATGCCTCGACCATCGTCACCACCTTCCCGTTCCGCAAACCCGCCATCTACGGCCGTCGCGGCACCAACCAAAGCCGGACGATCATGCTGTCGATCCCGGTTGGCAGCGCAGATTTCTGGGTCGACCGGCTGAACCAGCGCGGGATCAAGGCCGCGAAAGGCAGCCGTTTCGGCCTGACCCGCGTCCTGCTGGAGCATCCCTGCGGCATCCCGCACGAACTGGTCGAAAACCCCGGCGACACCCGCGCCCCCATCGTGAACCCGGCGCAAGGCACCACCGCCCAGACCGGCATCCGTGGCATCTACGGCGGCGGCATCGCCGTCTTCGATCTCGACAGCATGGACGAATTCATCACCGGTGGCATGGGTCTGACACTGGAGGCGAAGACCAGCGAAGGCCTGATGTTCTCGGTCCCCGACAACCTTGGGCCCCATTCCGTGGTCGAGGTGATCGAGGATCGCGTCTCCAAGCAGGGCACCTGGATGCTGGCGGGCGGCACGATCCATCACCTCGCGCTGAACACCGGGACCGAGGAAAACCAGATCGCGCTCAAGGCGCGGCTGGAAGGGATGGGCTTTACCGACGTCTCGGAACAGAAGGACCGCAACTACTTCAAGTCGATGTATGTCCGGTCCCCCGGCGGCGCGCTGTTCGAGATCGCCTGGACCGTCCCGGAAGGCTGGGCCAAGGACGAAGCGCCCGACGCCATCGGCAAGTCGCTGGTCTTCCCGCCCTGGTTCGAAGACCGCCGCGCCGAGCTGATGCAAGGGCTTGAGGAGGCGTCGTTCCAGTGACCCTGGACCTCGTCCATATCGGTCCGGACGTGAAGACGGCGCGGGTAATCTGCGTTTTCCTTCACGGCCGGGGCCAGTCGCCCGAAGCGATGCTGGACCATGTGGTCCAGCACGTCCCGGGCGATATTGCCTGGATCCTGCCCCGCGCGCCGGGATCCAGCTGGTATGCCGCTCGGGCCATCGACCCGCTGACCGACACGACCAAGGCCGAGCTTTCCGCCTCGCTCTCCGGACTGGCCGAAGTTCTTGACACTGTCCGCTCGCAGACCAGCCGGCCGGTGGTCCTCGCCGGCTTCTCGCAAGGCGCTTGCCTGTCGGTCGAACATGCCTTTTCGGGCGCCTCACCCGCCGACGCAGTGCTGGCCTTCACCGGCTGCCGGGTCGGAACGGCGGCGGACAAAGGGGCAGCGGCCCTGTTGCGAGAGCTGCCGGTCTACCTCTCGGGCGCCGATGCCGATCCTTGGATTCCCGTCTCCGCCTTTGCCGATGCCGCGGTCGAGCTTGCCTTGGCGGGTGCCGCCCTTCGTGCCGACATCTTCCCTGGCCGTGCCCACGAAGTGTCCGCCGCCGAGCGCGCCATGCTGGCCTCCGTCCTCTCCGCCCTCGCCGCAGACCGCCCGGTGACAATGGAGGCCCCCCGATGACCCGCGCCTTCACCTTCCCCGGCATCACGACCCGCGTCATCTTCGGCGCAGGCACCCTGGCCAAGGCCGGTGAGGAACTTGCCCGCCTCGGCCACTCCCGCGCGCTGGTCCTATCGACCCCGAACCAGAAGGACGATGCGCAGGCCCTGGCCGACCGCCTCGGCCCCTCCGCCGCAGGCGTCTTCGCCGGCGCCGCAATGCACACCCCGGTCGAGGTCACCGACCAGGCCATCGTCGCCTTCCGCGAGGCAAACGCAGACTGCGTGGTCTCTCTAGGCGGCGGCTCCACCACCGGCCTCGGCAAGGCCATCGCCGTCCGCACCGGAACCGACCAGATCGTGATCCCCACGACCTACGCCGGGTCCGAGATGACCGACATCCTCGGCGAAACGTCGGCAGGCGAAAAGACCACCCGCCGCGATCCGGCGATCCGGCCCGAAGTTGTCATCTACGACGTCGACCTGACCCTCACGCTTCCCGTCGGCCTGACCGTCACCTCGGCCCTGAATGCCATCGCCCACGCGATGGAGGCCTTCTACGCCCCCGACCGCAACCCGGTGATCGAGGCAATGTGCCGCGATGCCATGCGCGCGTTCAAGACCTCGATCCCGGTTCTGATCACGGACCCGACCAACCGCCATGCAAGGGCCGAGGCGCTCTATGCCGCCTGGTGCTGCTCCACCGCGCTCGGGCAAGTGTCCATGGCGCTGCACCACAAACTGGCCCATGTCCTCGGCGGCAGTTTCGGGATGCCGCACGCCGAGACCCATGCGGTCCTTTTGCCGCACACCACCGCCTTCAACGCGGCTGCAGTGCCGGACCTCCTCACGCCAATCTCCGATGTCTTCGGCGCCCCCGCAGGCGCCGGGCTCTGGGATTTCGCGAAATTCACCGGAGCCCCTTTGCGCCTCGCCAATCTTGGCCTGACCGAGGCTGACCTGCCCCGCGCCGCCGAGATCGCAATGAAGAACAAATACTGGAACCCCAGACCCTTCACCGAAACCGACATCCGCAACCTCTTGCAGGCCGCCTGGGAGGGCACCAGGCCCGCAAGCTGACAAACAGGGAGGAAGACCATGTTCACCAGACGGAAATTCCTGCGTTCGACCGCCGCCACCGGCCTGACCTTTGCCGCATCCGGCCTTGCCGCCCCTGCCATCGCGCAAGGAGCGAAGATCAAACTGGGCTACGTCAGCCCGCAATCCGGGCCGCTGGCGGGCTTTGCCGAAAGCGACGACTACAACATCAAGGCCTTCCTTGGCACCGAAGCCGGGGCGAACTTCGAGGTCATCGTCAAGGACAGCCAGTCGAACCCGAACCGCGCCGCCGAAGTCGCCAAGGAACTGATCGTCGATGACGAGATCGACCTGATGCTTGTCGCCTCGACCCCGGAAAACACAAACCCCGTCGCCACCACCTGCGAGGCGGAAGGGATGCCCGTCATCTCGACCAAGGCGCCCTGGCAGCCCTGGTTCATCGGCCAGCAAGGCAACCCCGGCGACCCGGCCTCGTGGAAGCCCTTCGACTTCGCCTTCCACTATTTCTGGGGGCTTGAAGACGTCATCTCCGTCTTCCTGAACATGTGGAACCAGATCGAGACGAACAAGGCCGTCGGCGGTCTCTTCCCCAACGACGGCGACGGCAACGCCTGGGGCGACCCGAACGTAGGCGTCGGCCCCGGTTTTGCTGCGCAGGGCTACACGCTGACCGATCCGGGCCGCTACCAGAACCTGACCGACGATTTCAGCGCGCAGATCAACGCCTTCAAGACGGCGAACTGCGACATCGTCACCGGCGTGGTCATCCCGCCCGACTTCACCACCTTCCGCAACCAGGCGATCCAGCAGGGCTACAACCCGAAGATCATCACCGTGGCCAAGGCGATCCTCTTCCCGCAGTCGGTCGAGGCTCTGGGTGAGGCCGGTCACAACCTGTCGTCCGAGGTCTGGTGGTCGAACACCCACCCGTTCAAGTCCTCGCTGACCGGCCAGTCGGCGGCGGACCTGGCGGCCGACTTCACCGCCCAGACCTCGCGGCCCTGGACCCAGCCCATCGGCTTCATCCACTCGCTGTTCGAAGTCGCGACCAACGTGATGGGCCGCGTCTCGGACACCAAGGATGCTGAGGGCGTGGCCGCCGCCATCGCCGCGACCAGCATGGACACGATGGTCGGCAAGATCGCCTGGGACGGCGCGGGTCTGCCGCCCTTTGCCGCAACCAACGTCTGCAAGACCCAGCTTGTCGGCGGGCAATGGCGGCGCAACGCGGACGGGACCTTCAACCTCGTCATCGTTGACAACCAGACCGCGCCGAACATCCCGACCGGCGGCACGATGGAGGCGCTGGCCTGACCCCTCTGCCCGGCCTTCGGGCCGGGCACCTACTTTGGATACACGATGACCGATATCCTGACCCTGCACGACGTCTCGAAAAGCTTCGGCGCCCTCAAGGTGACCGATGCGGTTTCGTTTTCCGTCCCCAAAGGTCAGGCGCTCGGCATCATCGGCCCGAACGGGGCGGGGAAATCCACCCTGTTCAACCTCATAACCGGCAACTTCGCCCCGGACGTCGGGACCATCACCCTGATGGGCCGTGACGTCACCCGCGCCCCGGCGATGGAGCGGGTCCGCATGGGCGTCGGCCGCAGCTTCCAGATCCCGCAGCCCTTCGAAGGCATGACGGTCTATGAAAACCTCGCCGTCGCCGCCAGCTTCGGCCGGGGCCAACCCGAAGCCGCCGGGGTCGAGGATTGCGCCCGCATCCTGCACGACTGCGAATTGTTTCACCGCGCCAACACCCCCGCGGGCGCGCTCTCTCTCCTCGACCGCAAGCGGCTGGAACTCGCCCGCGCGATGGCTACGGGCCCCGAACTCCTCCTCCTCGATGAAATCGCCGGGGGCCTGACCGAAGGCGAATGCCATGCGCTGGTGGCGACGATCAAGGGCCTGCACGCGCGCGGCATCACCATCATCTGGATCGAGCACGTCCTCCACGCGCTGACCGCCGTCGTCGAACGCCTTCTCGTCCTCGACTTCGGGCGGGTCATCGGGCTGGGCGAGCCAGACCAGATCATGGCCTCGAAAGAGGTGCGCGAAATCTACCTGGGGATCGAGATCTGATGCTTCTGGAAACCCGCGCCCTCACCGCAAACTACGGCCAGTTCCGCGCCCTCTTCGGCGTCGACATCACCCTGGACAAAGGCGAAACCGTCGCCGTGATCGGTGCGAACGGCGCGGGCAAGTCCACGCTCCTCCGGTCAATCTCCGGCGTGATCCGCAATGCCCGCGACATGGTCCAGCATCGCGGCGACGGCATCGGGGCCATGCCCGCGCATCAGGTGATGCAACGCGGCATCGCCATGGTGCCAGAGGGCCGCAAGCTCTTCCCCTCGCTCAGCGTCGAGGAGAACCTTCTGATCGGCGGGCAGGTCCGCAAGGCCAAGGGGACCTGGACCCTGGACGCCATCTACGACCTCTTCCCGATCCTGCGCGAAAAGCGCAGCGTCCCAGGCACCGCCCTGTCGGGTGGCCAACAGCAGATGGTCGCCATCGGCCGCGCGCTGATGTCGAACCCTGAAGTCCTCCTCTGCGACGAGATCAGCCTCGGCCTCGCCCCCGTCGTCATCCGCGACATCTACGCCGCGATGCCCCGGATCAAGGCCGGAGGCACCGCGATCATCGTCGTCGAACAGGACATCGGCCGCGCCCTGTCGGTCTCGGACCGGCTCTACTGCATGATGGAGGGCCGCGTGACCCTGCAGGCCAAGGCCGCCGAAGTCAGCCGCACCGCGATCCACGCCGCCTATTTCGGAGCCGCCGCATGAACTGGCTCGACATCATCGTCCAAGGCATCCTGCTCGGCGGCCTTTACGCCCTGTTCGCCACCGGCCTCAGCCTGGTCTTCGGCATCATGCGGCTGGTCAACCTGGCGCATGGTGACCTGATCGTCTTCGCCGCCTTCGCGATCCTGCTGGTCGTCTCCACCCTCGGCCTCAACCCCTTCCTCGCGGCCCTCCTCGCCGCACCCGTGATGTTCGCCCTCGGCTGGGCCCTGCAACGCTATGTCCTGAACCGGGTCCTCGGAAAGGACATCCTCCCTCCACTCCTCGTCACCTTTGGGCTCTCGGTCGCCCTGCAGAACGGCCTCCTGCAGGCCTTCAGCGCCGACACCCGCCGCATCCCTGCCGGTGCGCTGGAGGGCGGCTCGCTAGACCTCGGCGTGGTGACCGTCGGCTGGATGCCGCTTCTGACCTTCGCGTCCGCCGTCCTTGTCATCCTCGCCCTGAACCGGATCTTCTACGCCACCGCCCTTGGCCGCGCCTTCCGCGCCACCAGCGACGACCCGGTGACCGCAGGCCTGATGGGCCTCGACCCCAAGGGCGTCTTCGCCATGGCCACCGGCCTTGCCATGGTCGTCGTCACCATCGCCGCCCTCTACCTCGGCATGCGCGCGAACTTCGACCCCTCGATCGGCTCCGCCCGCCTGATCTACGCGTTCGAGGCGGTGATCATCGGCGGTCTCGGCAGCCTCTGGGGCACCCTGGCGGGGGGCATCATCATCGGCGTTGCCCAGACCCTTGGCGCGGCGATCAACCCGGAATGGCAGATCCTGGCCGGGCACCTGGCCTTCCTCCTCGTTCTCCTCGTCCGCCCTCGCGGCCTCTTCCCACGGGCGGTGGACTGACATGACCGTCACCGCCACCACCCGCACCCGCGCCGGCACAATCACCGGCATCCTCGCCCTCCTCCTCATCGCCGGAGCCATGGCGCTTCCCGCCTTCGCCTCGCGCAGCCTGATCCAGGACCTGTTCTTCATCCTGACCATGCTGACGCTGGCGCAGCTCTGGAACCTCCTCGCAGGTTACGGCGGCATGGTCAGCGTAGGCCAGCAGGCCTTTGTCGGCATTGGCGCCTATGCCATGTTCGCGGGCGTCATCCTCTGGGGCATGGACCCGGTCCTCGCCATTCCCTTGGGCGGTATCGCTGCCCTGATCCTCGCCGTCCCCACCGCCTTCTTCGCCTTCCGCTTGGCTGGCGCCTACTTCGCCATCGGCACCTGGGTCATCGCCGAGGTCACCCGCCTGCTGATCGCCCAGTGGAAAGCCCTCGGCGGCGGCACCGGCACCTCCCTCCCGCGCGAGGCGACCTCGGACATCATCGGCGTCGAAGCCATCCGCATCCTCTTCGACGTGCGCGAGGCCGCAGCCCGCGACATCCTCGCCTACTGGCTGGCCCTGGCACTTGCCGTCCTGACCATCGCCGCGATCTACGGACTTCTGCGCAATCGCCTGGGCCTCGCCCTCGCCGCCGTCCGCGACAACATCGACGCGGCGAATTCGGTCGGTGTCGATGCCCGCCGCATCCGCTGGGCGGTGTTCCTGATCGCCGCCGTGATGACCGGCCTGACCGGAGCACTGATCTACGTCCAGACCGCCCGCATCTCGCCCGACGCCGCCTTCAGCGTCACCGACTGGACCGCCTACGTGATCTTCATCGTCGTCATCGGCGGCATCGGCCGCATCGAAGGCCCGATCCTTGGCGTTCTCGTGTTCTGGGGGCTGCAGTCGTTCCTGGCCGACTACGGCGCCTGGTATCTCCTTATCCTCGGCCTGATCGCCATCGCGGTCATGCTGTTCGCCCCGCGCGGACTCTGGGGCCTGATTTCTGACCGGACCGGGCTGCAGCTCTTTCCGGTCCAACGCCGGCTGACCGGCACCTTCAACAAGGGAGTAGAGTGATGGCAGATGTGACCACGGACGTCCTGGTGATCGGCACGGGTCCGGCGGGCAGTGCCACTGCAGCCTTGCTGGCATCCGAAGGCGTCGATGTGATGGTGGTGAACCGATATCGCTGGCTTGCCAATTCACCGCGGGCCCACATCACCAACCAGCGCACGATGGAGGTCCTCCGCGACCTTGGCCCCGAGGTCGAGCATGAGGCATACCTGCATGCGACCCCAAAGGAGCTGATGGGCAACAACATCTTCTGCACATCGATCGTGGGCGAAGAGCTGGGGCGCTTGCCGACCTGGGGCACCGCGCCAGAATCGGCCGCTGAACATGCGTTGTCATCGCCCACCGCGATGAACGACCTGCCGCAGACGTTCATGGAGCCGCTCTTGTTCAAGACCGCCTGCGCCCGGGGCGCGCATGGCCGGATGAGCTGCGAATACATCAGCCATGTCCAGGACCCGGACGGAGTCACCGCGACCTTGCGCGACCGCTTGACCGGCCATGACCTGACGGTTCGGGCAAAGTATCTGATCGGCGCTGACGGAGGCAATTCCCTGGTCGCCGAACACGCCGGTATCCCACTGGAAGGCCAGATGGGCGTCGCGGGGTCGATCAACCTGTTGTGCAAGATGGATCTGTCGCGGTACGTCGCCCACCGGCCTTCGGTCCTCTACTGGGTGATGCAGCCGGGCTCGAACGTCGGCGGCATCGGCATGGGCGTGGTGCGGATGGTTCGTCCCTGGAATGAATGGCTGATCATCTGGGGCTATGACATCTCCCAACCCCGTCCGGAACTGACCGAAGACCAGGCAAAGTCGATCATCCGCCAGCTGGTCGGCGATCCCGATATTCCGATCGACCTGACGGCGATCAGCTACTGGACGGTCAACAACGTCTACGCCACCCACATGCAGAACGGGCGGGTGTTTGTCATGGGGGACGCGGCGCACCGACATCCGCCGTCGAATGGCCTTGGTTCGAATACCTCAATTCAGGATGCCTTCAACCTGGCCTGGAAGCTGTCGATGGTCGTGAAAGGCCAAGCCACGCCTGCCCTCCTGGAAAGCTATTCCGCCGAGCGTGCGCCGGTGGCCAAGCAGATCGTCACCCGCGCCAACAAGTCGATCCCGGAATTCGGGCCGATCTTTGCCGCCCTGGGCATGGATGGCAGTTTCGATCACGATCGCATTCAGGCCAACATGGACGCCCGCTGCGATGCGACGGAGGCCGCAGAAGCGCAGCGCGAGGCCCTGCGCCAGGCCATCGCCTACAAGAAGTACGAATTCGACGCGCATGGCGTCGAAATGAACCAGCGGTACAGATCCGACGCGATCGTCACTGACGGGCAGCCGGAACCCGCCTTTCCGCGAGATGCGGAACTGCACTATGCGCCCACCACCTGGCCCGGCGCGCGACTGCCGCATGTCTGGGTCTATGACAAGGACGGTAAACGCCTGTCGACGCTTGACCTGTGCGGGCGGGGGCGGTTCACGCTCTTGACCGGCATCGGCGGCGACGCCTGGGTCGAAGCCGCGCAGGCGCTGAACCTCGGGATCCGCACCCATGTGATCGGTCCCCGTCGGGCGATCAACGACCCCTCGGGGGACTGGGCCCGCGCCTCGGAAATTGCCGATGCCGGTTGCCTTCTTGTCCGTCCCGATCACCACGTCGCCTGGCGGTCAGCCGGTGCCTCTGCCAATGCCAAAGCCGACCTGACCCGCGTCCTGCAACAAATTCTGGGGCACTGACATGACAGAACAAGGGTTCTTCACCGAAGCCGACAGCGCCGATGTCGTCATCAGCCGCAACGCCGCCGCCAAGGATGCGCGGCTGGCCGAGGTCATGGCGGTCCTCATCCGCCACCTCCACGCCGCCGTCAAAGAGATCGAACCGACCGAGGAGGAATGGCTGAAAGCCATCTTCTTCCTCACCGACACTGGCCACATGTGCAACGACTGGCGGCAGGAGTTCATCCTTCTGTCCGACGTCCTGGGCGTCTCGATGCTGGTCGACGCGATCAACAACCGCAAACCCTCGGGCGCGTCGGAATCGACCGTCCTTGGCCCCTTCCACGTCGCCGACGCCCCGGAACTGCCGATGGGCGCCAACATCTGCCTCGACCAGAAGGGCGAGCCGTTGCGGGTCCACGGCCGCATCCTGGACACCGAGGGCAACCCGATTGCGGGCGCCAAGATCGACGTCTGGCAGGCCAATGACGAAGGCTTTTACGACGTCCAGCAAAAGGGCATCCAGCCCGACTTCAACCTGCGGGGCGTGTTCCGGACCGGAGCGGACGGGAGTTATCATTTCCGCGGCGTCAAACCGAAGTTCTACCCGATCCCCGCCGACGGCCCGGTGGGCAAGCTCCTCCAGAAGCTCGGCCGCCACCCTTACCGCCCGGCGCACCTGCATTACATCGTCGAGGCCCCGGGCTATGACCGCCTCGTCACCCACATCTTCGACCCCGACGACCCCTACATCCGCTCGGACGCGGTCTTCGGGGTGAAGGAAAGCCTGATGGCCAAGTTCCAGCCCGTCCCCGCCGACCCGGCCGCGGGCTTCGACACCCCGTTCCTGGACGTGGATTTCGACTTTGTCTTGTCACGCGCGGCCAAATGACCGGTCCTTGCAGGTCTTACCAGGCGCAGACCGAAACGCGGTCGTTCACCCAGCACGCATCCTCGCGCTGAAGGTCGCCAAGCGGGCTATGGGCGTGGGTCGAATAGGGACCACCGTTCCAATAGCCTTGGCCCAAGCCCTTCCGGTAGATAGACACCTGCGCGAAATACTTACCGTTTAGGCTGGCGATCTGGAACGATCCGTTGCCGTCGATGACAACAAAGTCACACCGGCCCCGGATCAGTTCCACCGCATCCACGACCAGAAGACAGTCGGCGGGCCGGGCCGACGCCGCCTGCGGTAGGATCAGCGCGAACGCCAAGGCCACCAGACGACGTCGCATGGTCAGTGCCCCAGGATCTGGCTCAGGAACAGCTTGGTCCGGTCGCTCTTCGGGTTGTTGAAGAACTCCTTCGGCTCGTTCTGCTCGACGATCTGGCCCTGGTCCATGAAGATCACCCGGTTCGCCACCGCCTGGGCAAAGCCCATCTCGTGTGTGACGCAGATCATCGTCATGCCTTCCTGCGCCAGCTGGATCATCGTATCCAGCACTTCCTTGATCATCTCGGGGTCCAAGGCCGAGGTCGGCTCGTCGAACAGCATGATCCGCGGCTTCATGCACAAGGACCGCGCGATGGCGACCCGCTGCTGCTGCCCGCCTGACAGCTGACCCGGATACTTGTGCGCCTGCTCCGGGATCTTGACCTTGGACAGGAAGTACATCGCGGTCTCTTCCGCCTCGCGCTTCGGCACCTTGCGCACCCAGATCGGCGCCAGCGTCAGGTTTTCCAGAATGGTCAGATGCGGGAACAGGTTGAAGTGCTGGAACACCATCCCGACCTCGGACCGCACCTTGTCGATGTTCTTCAGGTCATTGGTCAGTTCCGTCCCGTCGACAATGATCTGCCCCTGCTGGTGTTCCTCCAGCCGGTTGATGCAGCGGATCAGTGTCGACTTCCCCGACCCCGACGGCCCGCAGATCACGATCCGCTCGCCCCGCTGCACCGTCATGTTGATGTCGCGCAACACGTGGAACTGACCGTACCACTTGTTCATGCCGGTGATCTGGATCGCGACTTCGTCCGAGACCTGCATTTTAGCTGCTTCTGCCATGATGTGCCCTTAGCGATGATCGGTCTTCAGCTTCAGTTCGAGGTACTTCGAGTACCGCGACATGCCAAAGCAGAAGAGAAAGAAGATGGTGCCGACGAAGATGTAGGGCTCCCAGTAGATGCCCTTCCAGTTGATGTCGGCGCGGACCAGTGCAGAGATCCCTTTCAAGGGTTCGTACAGCGCCACGATGGTGACCAGCGTGGTGTCCTTGAACAGCCCGATGAACGACGACACGATGGCCGGGATCGAGATCTTCAGCGCCTGCGGCAGGATGATCAGCCGCTGCGCCCGCCAGTAGTCCAGACCCAGCGCATCCGCCGCCTCGTACTGCCCGCGCGGCAGGGCGGCAAGCGACCCCCGCAGAACCTCGGCCAGATAGGCAGCCGCAAACAGGGTGACCAGGATAAGCACCCGCAGAAGAAGGTCGAAGTCGGCTTCGGGCGGCAGGAAGAAGCCAAGCACGAAGGCCGCGACGAACAGCAGGGTGATCAGCGGCACACCCCGGATCGTCTCGATGAAGATCACGCACAGTGTCTTGACGATGGGCATGTCCGACTGACGGCCCAGCGCCAGCAGGATGCCCAAGGGCAGTGAGAAGGTGATCCCCGTGACCCCGATGACGATGGCCAGAAGGAAGCCGCCAAACTCGTCCGACGGGACCCAGAGCAGCTCGATCGGGATCGCCGATTGCAGGACGGACACCACCGGCCCCTCAAGGAACAGCCACCAAAGGACCGCCGCCACAAAGCCGGCCCCCGCAGCCGGGGCAAGGCCGATGATCGGCGAAGCCATGCGGAACACAAGGTAAAGGACCCCGAACCCCGCCATCGCGACCACAGGCGCCCAGATCGACCCGCCCCAGAGCAGCCAGAAGCACAGCGCCGGGAAGGCCAGCGTGAACCAAAGAAGCTTGCCGGGCTGCACCTGCGCCAGCGCCAGAAGGGCGCCGACACCGAGGATCGCCAGCGCAAAGGCAAGGCCGGGGGCCGAGGCAAGGTACAGCGTCAAGAGCAGGTAGGCTGCCACGACACCAAGGATGATCGTCAGGTTGCGCTTCTGCCCGGCGAACAGCACTGGTGCCAGGGCTGCAAACAACAGACCGAAGGCCAAGATAGGCCGCCAGCGTTCGTCGACCGGATACTGGTGGCCGAAGATGAAGGCGCCCCACCAGGGCCGCAGGAAGGCCCAGCAGGCGCCCGACGCCCCCTCGCCCGCCGAAGCGGCCACGATCGCGCGGCATTCGGCCAGCGACCCGGCGTTCCAGACCGAATTCCAGAACCACGGGAAGATGTTCCAGGCGATGAAGCCGATGAACAGGATGGCCGCCGCGGTAAGCGTTGAGTTCAGCCAGCCCGAGAACAGGTTCTCGCGCAGCCATTTCACCAGTCCGCTTTGCGAAACCGGCGGCGGCATGGCGGGCAGCATGTCGGTACGGGTATAACCTTGTGCCATCTTAGCGCGCCTTCAGCTGAACGGAGCGGTTGTACCAGTTCATCACCATCGAGATCGTCAGGCTGATCGACAGATAGATCGCCATCATCAGGAAGACGCACTCGATCTCTCGCCCGGTCTGGTTGCGGGTGATCCCGCCCAGCGTCCCGGACAGGTCGCTGTAGCTGATCGCGACCCCCAGCGAGGTATTCTTGGTCAGGTTCAGGAACTGGCTGATCAGCGGCGGGATGATGACCCGCAGCGCCTGCGGCAGGACCACAAGGTTCATCGTGCGGTTCGGACGCAGACCCAGGGCAAAGGCCGCCTCGGACTGACCCCGACTGATCGCCTGGATGCCGCCGCGCACGATCTCGGCGATGAAGGCGGCGGTGTACAGGGTCAGGGCCAGCAAGAGCGCCGTGAAGGCATGGGCAACAAGGATACCACCCTGGAAGTTGAACCCTTTCAGCTCGGGAACCTCCCAGTGCAGGCCCAGCGCTGTCAGCAGGATCGCGATCGGGGCAAACAGCACCAGAAGCGACTTCCACCAGGTCACCGGACGGATGCCGGTCGATTCCTGCACCGCACTGGCATGCGCGCGGATGCGGCGATAGGCAAAGACCGACGCGCCGATCACCAGAACGATGGCCAGGAAGGTCAGGTTCACCGACATGAAGCCGAGGTCGACCGTCCCGAGCCCGCGGTCCAGAAGCGGCGCCGGCACGTTGGTGCCGCGGTTGGTGATGGCCACGGTATCAAAGAAACTCATCGACGCCGCCGGAACCTCGCCCGCTGCTACCATTTCGTCGGTGGCCCGAAAATCACGCGGCTGCGGCATCGTCTCGGTCAGGATGACGTAGGACAACAACACCCAGAGAAGCAGCGGCACGTTGCGGAAGACCTCGACATAGACGGTCATCAGCCGCGAGACGAGCCAGTTGTTCGACAGCCGCAGCACCCCGATGACGACCCCCAGGATCGTTGCAAGGATGCAGCCGCAGAACGCGACGGCCAGGGTGTTGGTCAACCCGACCAGCAGGGCGCGGAAGTGCACGTTGTCGTTGGTGTAGGGGATCAGCGTCTGCGGAATGTCATAGCCGGCCCGCTGCCACAGGAAGGCGAAGGATAGCTCTTTCCCGCGCTCGTCGAGATTGCGGTCGACGTTGTACCCCAGCCAGATGATCGCCATGACGAACAACCCCAGCACCACCGCCTGGATGGTGTAGGACCGGTATCGCGTGTCGAAGATAAGCATCGATAGCCGAAAGGATTCCTTCGGCACTTCAGCGGCCATTGCCATGGCTTCCCCCTGATATTGCTGCCGGCACCCCGATGTTTCGGTGGCGGGCGGTCACGCCCAAGGCCAGACAGTCTGCCTGAAAAGAAACCGGGGGCGCCGCATGGCGCCCCCGACTGTAGTCAGATCAACGGAACGGCGGTGCGTACTGCAGGCCGCCCTGGGTCCAGAGCGCGTTCAGGCCGCGCGCCAGGTTGATCGAGGTGCCTTCGCCGATATTGCGCGAGAAGATCTCGCCATAGTTGCCGACGGCGGCAATGGCGTTCTTGAACGCCGCGTTGTCGAGACCGTACTTCACGCCCATGTCGCCCGAGGCGCCCAGGAGACGCTTGACTTCCTCGTCAGCGGTCGAGGCCAGGACTTCCTCGACGTTGGCCTGGGTGATGCCCTTCTCTTCGGCGACCAAGAGCGCGTAGTAGGTCCAGCGGACCACGTCGCCCCAGTTGTTGTCGCCATGACGGACGACCGGGCCCAGCGGCTCTTTCGAGATGATTTCCGGCAGGATGACGTGGTTGTCGGCATCCGGCAGGGTCGCGCGGGTGGCGGCCAGGCCCGAAGCGTCGGTGGTGAAGGCGTCGCAGGCACCGGCGGTATACTGCCGCTGCGCTTCGGCGTCGTCAGCCACGTTCACTGGCTGGTAGCTGATGTTGTTTTCCTTGAAGAAGTCAGCAAGGTTCAGTTCGGTCGTGGTGCCGGTCTGGATGCAGACGGTGGCGCCATCAAGCTCCTTGGCGGACGAAACGCCGAGGTCCTTCTTCACCATGAAACCCTGGCCGTCATAGTAGTTCACGGCCACGAAATCCAAGGCCAGTTCGCTGTCGCGCGACGCGGTCCAGGTCGAGTTGCGGACCAGAAGGTCGACTTCGCCCGACTGCAGCGCGGTAAAGCGGGTTTCGCCCGTGGTCGGGACGAACTTGACCTTGGTGGCATCGCCCAGCACGGCGGCGGCGATGGCGCGGCACAGGTCGACGTCAAAGCCGGCCCAGTTCCCGCTGGCATCCGGGGCACCAAAGCCGGTCAGGCCGGTGTTCGACCCGCAGATCAGCTCGCCCCGCGCCTTGACGTCGTCCAGCGTACCGGCAACCGCCATACCCGAGACGAACGCGGTAGCCGCGAACGCGCCGAAGAATACGGATTTTTTCATTCTTACCTCTTCCTGAGTGGGTGACCCTTCAGACGGTCACGTTCTTATTCAGCGCGATTGCGTCGCGCCGGTGGTTTTGCAGTCGCGTTGCCGCGCCTACTGCATGCCAGTTTCGGCGAAAGCGCTTTTGTTGGTCAAGCGGGCTCTGCCACAATCGGGAAAAATGCCTGATTTCTTCGGCTTAGAGCAGTCCATCAGCCTCTCAATCGAGGTCTGCACAGGTTTTGGTCAATCTTGTTACCCGCACAATGCATAGAATCGGTCTGCGTGCCGCAAGGCGCCCTGCTTCAGACCGGCGACGGCGGCCGCTTCCTCGTCCTCGCCCCACTGCGAAATCTGCCAGTCCTCGTCAATGCGTGACAGCTGCCAGGCCTCCTCGACCGTGATCCGCCGGTGCACAACGGCCAGCGCCAGGATCAACGATCCCGAGATCGCGACCAGGTCATGAAAGGCCGCCAACCGGAACGCATTTAGCCCGGCAACCTGCTGGTGCAGGGTCTCCAGGCTTGCCTCGGGTTGCGCCACATGGACCACACCCGTCGTCATCCGCAAGGGTGCGCCCAGCGCCGTCGCCGCCCATTCCAAAAGCGGATCCCAGCCCTGCGACTGCAGTGCGATCAGCTCATCCGGCCCTTCGGCCCGGTAGCACAGAAGGTCGCTGCCGCCATACTCTGACAGCATCCGCGCGACCGCGTCGAACTGCCGTGTCACCGTGTCGATGGCCGAATTGGCCGTCCGGGTGAACGGCATCGTCGTCGGGTCGACCTTGCCCGCCTGCGCCTGCCATTCGGCCGCAACCACCTCGGCCAGGGCCTGCGTCGGCAGAACCAGCGGCGCCTTCAGCGGGGTGCGCACCGGGCGCGCGTCAAGATGCACGGCAAAGCCGCCATCCACCGGCACCGCGCTGGCCGTGGTCCAGAACCTGCGGGCCGCCCAGGTGCTCACCTGATCACCTCGAACGGGTCGGCGGGAACATCGTCCTCTTTCCAGTCCATAAGCTTCCAGGTCCGCGCCATATGCTCAGGCAGAGGCGCGACAAAGGTCAGCTCCTTCTTCAGGATCGGATGCTCGATCGTCAGGCTGCGCGCGTGCAGGTGCAGCTTCTTCGACAGATCGCCCCCTGCCCCGGCACCCCAGCCATCGCCCAGGTTCTCGGTCTCGCCACCACCATATTTCCCGTCGCCCAGGATCGGATGCCCGATCTCGGCCATGTGCGCCCGCAACTGGTGCGTGCGCCCCGTCACCGGCTCCAGCGCCATCCAGGACAGGCGCTGCCCTAGAAACCACAGCGTGAAGTAATCGGTCTGCGCGCGCTTGGCATCCGGATGCTCGGCCATCTTCGCCGGATGGACGCAGATCATCTTCTCGCCCTCGCCGCCCCGACCCCGACCAGGGGCCTTCTCCAGCGCGAACTTGATCGACCCCTTGCGCGGATGCGGCACACCGGCCACCACCGCCCAGTAGATCTTCCGCGCATTGCGGTGCCGCAGCGACTCGGACAAAGCCCGCGCCACTCGGTCGGTGCGTGCCAGCATCAGGACGCCGGAGGTATCCTTGTCCAGCCGGTGCACCAGCTTGGGCTTTTCCTTGTAGCCGAACTTCAGCGCCTCGGCCAAACCGTCGACATGCCGGTCGCCCTGCCCCGACCCGCCCTGCGACGGCAGGCCTGCGGGCTTGTTCAGGACGATCATGTGCTCGTCCTTCCAAAGGACCGCCGCCTGGATCATCTTCGCGTCCGCTGCCGACACGCCCTGAATGCGCGCCTCGGTCCGTGCCACCTGATCAGGCAATGGCGGGACACGAACCGTCTGACCCGGCTTCACATGGTCCGACGCCTTGACCCGCCCGCTGTCGACCCGGAGCTGGCCCGTGCGGCACAGCTTTTCAACCGCGACCTGGTTCAACTGCGGAAAGCGGCGACGCAGCCACTTGTCCAGGCGCTGTTCGCCTTCGTCTTCGGTCACCGTCAGGTTCTGGACAGTCATGCTAGGCCTCGGGCTAGGGCCACGCCAAGCGCGACCGCGATCAGGGACAGGGCCACGGACCCCAGGACATAGGCGGCAGCTTGCAAGGGCTGACCGGCCTCGACCAGCTTCAGCGTATCCAGCGAAAATGCAGAGAAGGTGGTGAAGCCGCCCAGAAGGCCGGTCATCAAAAGGAAGTGCCAGCTTTCACGGCTTCCGAGGACGACGAACAGGACCCCGATCAGGAAGCTCCCCAACACGTTGACCGCCGCAGTGCCCAAAGGCGCCCCGATGGCCGAAACCATCAGGTAACGCAGGACGGAACCCGCAGCGCCGCCAAGCGCGATCAGAGGAAGGGTCAGGGACATGGGCGTCCTTTGCGGCGGACGGGACGGATTGTCAATGTGCGGACCTTGCCGCCCTTCCCGCCGATTCGCCAAGCTTGGTTAACCGCTTCCCGGACATACGCGCGTATGCATGCGATGCAGACGGAAAGTAGACGCAATGTAGACGCCGGAATTGTTCGAAAACTGCAAGGATTAACTCAACGATTCAAGGGGCTTGACCGACCTCGCCGCAGGGTGTTGCGGGGCCGTTGGGCGAACTGCGTTCACATCTGATTAACCCGGGATCAGCCGTCCTGCCGCTTGGCCCGCAGTTTGGCGAAATACTCGATCCGCTTCTTCAGCTCGCGCTCGAACCCGCGTTCGGGGGGAAGGTACCAGACCGGCCGCTTCATGCCCTCGGGGAAGTAGTTCTGGCCCGAAAACCCGTCTTCGGCATCATGGTCATAGGCATAGCCCGACCCATAGCCGATCTCTTTCATCATCTTGGTCGGGGCGTTCAGGATATGCTTCGGCGGCATCAGGCTGCCGGTCTCCCGCGCCGCCGCCCGCGCCGCCTTGTAGGCCGTGTAAACCGCGTTGGATTTGGGGGCGAGTGCAAGATAAACAACGGCTTGCGCGAGAGCGAGCTCCCCTTCCGGCGACCCCAGCCGCTCATAGGTCTGCCAGCCGTCAAGGCACACCGCCTCGGCCTGCGGGTCGGCCAGGCCGATATCCTCGACCGCCATCCGGGTGATCCGCCGCGCCAGAAACCGGGGATCCTCGCCCCCTTCCAGCATCCGCGCGAACCAGTACAGTGCCGCATCGGGATCGCTGCCCCGCACCGATTTGTGCAAGGCGCTGATGAGGTTGTAATGCTCTTCCCCCGACTTGTCGTATTTCGCCGCCCGCCGCATCAACCTTTGGGAAAGCTGATCGCGGGTAAGGTTTTCATCGATCTTCCAAGCCGCCACCTGTTCGATGAGGTTGAGCAAAGCCCGTCCATCCCCATCCGCCATCTCCAGCATCGCCTCCCGCGCCTCACCTTTCAGCGGCAAGGCCCGACCCAGCTCCTGCTCAGCCCTTTGCGCCAGGCGCTCCAGATCGGTCAAGGAAAGTCGTTCCAGGACAATGACTTGCGCGCGGGACAGAAGCGCGGCGTTCAGCTCGAACGACGGATTTTCCGTCGTAGCGCCGACCAGAAGGATCGTCCCGTCCTCCATATGCGGCAGGAACCCGTCCTGCTGCGCTTTGTTGAAACGGTGGATTTCGTCGACGAACAGCAGCGTCCCCTTGCCGTTCGTCCGCCGCATCTTGGCGGCTTCGAAGACCTTCCGCAGTTCCGGCACACCGGTGAAGATCGCGCTGATCTGGACGAAATGCAGGTCAGTCTCGTCTGCCAGCAGCCGCGCAATGGTGGTCTTTCCCACCCCCGGCGGCCCCCACAAGATCAGTGAGGACAGGGACCCCGCCGTCAGCATTGCCCCCAGCGGGCCCTCGCTGGACAGGACCTTGTCCTGCCCGATCACCTCGGCCAGAGACTTCGGACGCAGCCGGTCAGCCAGCGGGCGAGGACCGCTGTCGGGCTGGCTGGGCATGTCGAACAGATCGGCCATGCCGTTATCCTAGGCTGCCTTCCGGTCAAGCGGAAGCCAACTCCAGTCGCCGCCCCTCCCGATCGGGAAGGGCGGTGCGGCCAAGCCTCAATGCACGGTGCCCGAAAAGTCCATCTCGACCACCTGGTTCTCGATCTCGTCGATCATCAGCACCGGACCCATCGCGCGCATCTTCACCCCGACGCGATCCGCCCAGCGCGGCCAGGTCGCGGACAAGAGCGTCAGGCAATGCGTGGCACCCAGGCTTCGCACCGTTTCGCCCAGCTGCATGATCAATTGCGTGTGGACCCGGCGTCGGATGGCGGCCGGCGTGTCATGCGCCACGAACAGCCGCGAGCTTTCCCAGATATGGGCCCCAGTCGGCGCCGGATCATAAAGAAGGTTCGCCGGGATCGTCTCCAGCAGCCCGCGCTGCGCATCCCGGATCATGTAGCTGTAGATACCGCAGCCATGCGTCGTCGGCGTCAGCCGGTTGCCGGCAAGCACCTTCCCCGTCTCGTCGTGGACGACCACCCAACGGCTGGCCGGAGTGTCATACTGGTCGTATTCCATGCCCATCGCTTCGGGCAGGTTCCACTTGTTGTGGACGATGAACAGCTCGCGCCGGGCGCGCAGCATGTTGGCAAAAAGCTCGCCATGGTTGTGCATGTTGGCAAAAGAAAGCGTCGTGGTCTGCATAGGTGTCTCCTGCAGGTTGGGTTAAGTCGTAACCTTGCAGGGAACGCCGTCAGATCAGGCGATTGTCCTTCGCGCGCTGGATCGCCTCGGCCGTTGTCCGCGCCATAAGCCGGTCGCGGGCAGAACTGATCCGGGCTTTCAACGCGCTTTCCGAGATTCCCAGCTTTTCTGCGGCTGCAGCAAACCGGTCGCCCCCTGCAATGCATCTCAAGGCCTCGATCTGGGCCTCGGTCAAGGCTTCGGGCGGTTCACTCAGCTCATGCAGGCGCATCACCGCCCGTTCAAGCTTCACGATCTCTTCGTCCCGAAACTCCCGGTCTTCCCGGGCAAAACTTGCAATGGTGCGCGACTTGATCGGACCGAAGGCGACAGTGGCGCCAAAGTTCAACCCGTATCCAGCGGCTTCCTTGAAAAGTCCAAAGGGATCAAGCAGGGCCGGATCGCTCCATCTGATCCAGCCTGTCCGCGAAAAACCCCATGCCGTCATCGGGTCCCGCAGCACATATCCATTTTCGGTGTAATGATCGATCCACCGCTGGTCGTAAGTCTGAAATGTCAGCAGCGGTGAAGTAAAGCGGATGTGCAGACCAATGAAGTAACCTGCGCTCACCATCCTGGCTACATTTTTCAGCTCGACGTCGATACTTGTCCTGTTACTCATTCCCACTCAACACGTCACCAGAGGCCACACAACTATAGCGTGTTGGCCCCGTGAATCCAGTCTTTCGTTGCGATGTCCGGACCATGCCAGGTGCAGGCCGCTCAATGCAGTTTCGGTGCCATGTTTATCGTCACACAGACGCAGTCGAGGCCGTCAAAGTTCAAGAGCGGCCCGACAGGTTCGCATTCCAAGCCGACCCGGCGCCCGATCCGGCGCGACGCTTCCGGAATAAGACCCAGAACCGAAGTCGCCCCCAGCTCGCGGGCGGCATTGACCATTTCCTGCCGCAACTGCAGCTGCACCCGCAGGCGCAATGCGGCCGGCACCGACTCGGAGACGAACACCCGGCTGCTTTCCCAGATCGTGTCAGAAATCGGCGCCGGGAAATTCAGAAGATTGGTTGGGATCGATTCCAGAAGGCCGCGCTGAGCGTCGCGGATCATGTAGCTGTAGATCCCGCATTTGTGGGTGGTCGGCGTCAACCGGATACCGGCCAGCACTTCGCCGTTTTCATGGACAGCAACCCAGCGGCTTGCCGGGGTGTCATACTGGTCGAACTCCATCCCGTTCGATTGCGGAAGATCCCACTTGTTGTGCTGGATGAACGCACGATGGCGTGCCCTGAACATATTGGCGAAAAGCTCGCCATGATTGTGCAGGTTATCGTAGGATAGAGTCGTGACTTCCATTTCCGTCTCCTTCTGCTTGTCCTTCGTACAGTCAGAGGAAACGTCACAAACCTACAGCAGACGGTACTCCCGTGCCTTCTTGAGAGCTTCTGTGGCAGTCCGTGCTTCAAGTCTGATGCGAGCCGAATTCAGTCTCGCCTTGAATGCACTCTCCGATATGCCAAGCTTTGCTGCTGCAGCTGTGTGACGGTCCCCATTCGCAATACATTGCAGCGCTTCGATTTGCGCTTTCGTCAGTTCAGAGGGCGGCTTCGCAGCGATATGCAGGCGCGCGGTGATATCGGCTAGTCGCTCCAACTCTGCATCAGTGAATTCCCGATCCGACCGGGTGACACCCGCCATCGACCGCGAGGTGATTGGCCCGTAGGACGATACCGCCCCGAACTTCATGCCATAACTCGCGGCCTTCTTCAGAAGTTCGAACGGATCGGGCAGCGGAATCTCGCTCCAGCGGCGGGTTCCGGCGGTTCCGATTCCCCAGAAAATCACGGGATCGCGCAGATAGTAGGAATGCGAATTGTAGTATTCGACCCAGTCTTCCGGGTAGCGGCTGTAATAGATCAGCGGGCTTGCAAACCGGATGTGAAGACCAACGGCATACCCAACGGGAGCCAGCGCATGCAGCTCTTCGTATAGGTCGGTCAATTTCTTGCTCTGCGACATCAGAACTTCGATCCCTGCAAGGCTACGCACAACCTTAAGAGTAAAACTACAAGCGCACCAGTGCCTTGCTGTGGTACTCCACAGCGTCACATGGGATGTGGTCGCAGGAAGTCACACCCTTTAAAGCCAAAGGCCCGCCAATCCTGACGGGCCTTCGAAAACTTTGGGTTGACGACCAGCGCTTAGGATTCAGCGGCCTCGGTGCGGGCCCGGTCACCTGCGCCTTTGGCCGAGGTGTCGCGGTCGACGAACTCGATGATCGCCATCGGCGCCATATCGCCATAGCGGAAGCCGGCCTTCAGGACGCGGACGTAGCCGCCCTGACGGTCCTTGTAGCGGGGGCCCAGGATGGCGAACAGGCGCTCGGTGTGCATGTCCTGCTTCAGCGCTGCATGGGCCTGACGGCGGGCATGCAGGTCGCCGCGCTTGGCCAGCGTGATCAGCTTTTCGATGATCGGGCGCAGTTCCTTGGCTTTCGGCAAGGTGGTCTTGATCTGCTCGTGCTCGATCAAGGAGCCGCACATGTTGGCGAACATCGCCTTGCGGTGTTCGTGGGTCCGGTTCAGCTTCCGGTAGCCGCTTGAGTGACGCATTTTCTATCTCCTAACGCGTGTTTTGCTTTGTCCGGCAGGGCCTACGTTTGGTCCCGCTCACCTTGGGCTTGCGCCAGTCATTCCCCGCCTAGCGCGGGCATTTGGTAGGGTGGGCAATGCTGCCCACCCTACGATTGTCAGAACTGATCCTCGAACCGCTTGGCCAGGTCCTCGATGTTCTCCGGCGGCCAGCTTTCGACGTCCATGCCGAGATGCAGGCCCATGCCCGAAAGCACTTCTTTGATCTCGTTCAGCGACTTGCGGCCGAAGTTCGGGGTGCGCAGCATCTCGGCTTCGGTCTTCTGGATCAGGTCGCCGATGTAGACGATGTTGT
>LNFM01007784.1_pt1 | contig 40611 bp, 39 predicted proteins | sample 596031 | NCBI WGS metagenome assembly LNFM01 (sample SAMN04254537, study PRJNA301005) | activated carbon metagenome | isolation source: dual media filters at the Ann Arbor, Michigan drinking water treatment plant | place: USA: Ann Arbor | reverse complement strand
TGCACGATGCAGCGCGCGCCCAGCACGCAGCCGTCACCGACCGTGACACGGGGGTGGAGCACCGTGCCCTTCCCCACCCGGGCGCCACGCCCCAGCACGCCGTGCGCACCGATGCGGGCTCCTCGGGCGACCACCGCATCCGCTCCGATCACCGCAAAAGCGGCGACATCAGCACCCTGCTCCACCAACGCCGACGGGTGGATGCTGGCCGTGGGGTGGATCGCTGGCTCAGAAAGCGGGGCCTGCTCGGCGCGCCACCATTGGGTCAGGCGAGCGAAATAGAGATAGGGGTCGTCGGAAACGATCACGGCCCCGCGCTGTGCCGCTGCATCTTGCAACGAGGGGGGCACGATGAGCGCGCCGGCCTGCGTGGTCTGGATCTGGCTGGCATAGCGGGCCTGGGCCACGAAGGCCAGCTCGTCGAAACGGGCGTTGTTCAGAGGCGCCAGGCGCCGGATCGGCGTGTCAGCCGAACCAACCAGCGTACCGCCAAGGGCCTGAACGATGGAGCCCAGCGAGCGGGACACGGTGATGCCCGAGCCTTACCTGGCGCTGTTCAAGCCGGAAAGCACCTTGTCGGTGATGTCGTGCTTGGGATGGATGTAGACCGCTTCCTGGATGATCAGGTCGTACTTTTCAGCCTCGGCCACTTGCTTGATGATGCGGTTGGCACGCTCCAGCACCTGCTGCAGCTCTTCGTTCTTGCGCAAGTTCAGGTCTTCCTGGAATTCGCGCTGCTTGCGCTGGAAATCGCGGTCCTGTTCCACCAACTGGCGCTGGCGCACGACGCGCTGGCTTTCAGGCAGCGTGGGGGCTTCGCGTTCAAACTTTTCGGAGGCCGCCTTGAGCTGGCTGCCGATGCCCTGGATTTCTTTCTCGCGCTTGGAGAATTCTTGCTCAAGCTTGACCTGCGCCGCCTTGGCCAGGTTCGCCTCGCGAAACACCCGGTCGGTGTTCACGAAGCCTATTCGGAAGTCCTGCGCTACGGCGCCAAAAGCCAGCAGGCTGGCACAGGAACCGACGGCCAGCAGGCGCGTGAGGCGGCGGGAAAATGGCTTCTTCAAAACGAGGTTCCGATCTGAAACTGGAATTTCTGGATTTTATCGCCAGGCTGCGTGCGAACCGGGTTCGCCCAGGCAAATCGCAGGGGGCCGATCGGCGAAATCCAGCTCAGGCCAATACCCACTGAAGCACGCAGGCCCAGACGTTGCCGACATCGACGAAGCCGAACATGCGCAGGGTGCGGTCGTTGCCGGCGCCCGGGAACGGGGTGCTGATTTCGGCATTGAACACCAGGTTGCGGGTGCCGCCGATATTGACCGGGTCGGTGGCGGTCGAGGCATTGACAATCGGCGAAGTACCGCCCAGCGTGCCCTGCTCGAACCCCCGCACCGACCCCAGGCCGCCCCCGTAGAAGTTTTTGAACACCGGAAACGGACGCCCACCCAGACCTCGGCCCGCGCCGATTTCGGCATTGAAGGCGAAGGTGTACTGCTTGCTGATCGGAATGAACTGCTGGAACTGGTAACTGGTCTTCAGGTAACGTGAGTCGCCTCCGACGCCCCATTCGGCGTTGAAGCGCTGCAGGCGACCATCGCTGGGCACCAAGGCGCTGTCACGATCATCGCGCGACCAGCCCACCGTGAGCGGAACCGACACGCTGCGCTCACCAAACTCGTCGATGTAATCTTGGTAAATCTGAGGCATGTCGGTGCCTTCGAGGATGCGGGTCCGCTCCGCACCAGCGCCGAAAAACACCGTATCCTGTTCGGTGAAGGGCACCCCGAAGCGCACACTGCCACCGGTGGTCTGCAACTCGTAGTCACCGCCCTGCTCGCTGTAAGGACTGCTGCTTCGGTGATACAGGTCGATGGTGCGGGAGATACCGTCGGCCGTGAAGTAGGGGTTGGTTGTGCTGAGCACCAGCTGACGGTTGAACTTGCTGGTGTTCAGATCCAGGCCCAGGTAGTTGCCGCTGCCAAACACGTTTTCCTGTTTGACGCCAGCCAGGAATGACACCCCTTCGGCCTGCGAAAACGTCGCGCCCAGAGACAAATTGCCGGTGGGCTTCTCGGCCACCGAAATGGTCAGATCGACCTGGTCGGGTGAGCCCGGAACCTGCTGGGTATCGACGCTGACGTTGGTGAAGAAGCCGAGGCGGTCAACGCGATCGCGGGAAAGCCTGATGCGATCACTGTCGTACCAAGCGGCTTCAAACTGGCGAAACTCGCGGCGGATGACTTCATCCCGGGTGCGGTTGTTGCCTTCCACATTGATGCGGCGCACGTAGACACGGCGCGCTGGCTGGGCGCGCAGCACGAAGGAAACGCGGTTGTTGACGCGGTCGATCTCGGGCACCGCCTCCACCTGGGCAAAGGCGTAGCCAAAAACACCGAAATAGTCGTTGAAGGCCTTGACGGTGGTGTTCACGTCCTCGACGTTGTAGGCCTCGCCGGCGCGCAGGGTCACGAGGTTCTTGAATTCAGCTTCCTTGCCCAGGTACTCCCCCTGCAACTCCACCGATGACACCACGTAGCGCTGGCCTTCGGTGACGTTGATGGTGATGGACATGCCGTCCTTCTCGGGAGAGATGGCAACCTGTGTGGAATCGATCCGGAACTCCAGAAAGCCTCTGGTGAGGTAATAAGAACGCAGGCTTTCAAGATCTGCATTGAGCTTGGCGCGCGAATAGCGGTCGGATTTGGTGTACCAGCTGAGCCAGCCGCCGGTGTCCAGATCGAACAGGTTGCGCAGGGTCGACTCCGAAAACGCCTGATTGCCGACGATGCGGATGTCGGTGATTTTGGCGACGTCGCCTTCCACCACGCTGAAGTTCAGGTTGACCCGGTTGCGTTCTCCGGGCGTGACCGTGGTCACGACCTGTGCAGCGTACATGCTGCGGTTGATGTACTGGCGCTTGAGTTCCTGTTCAGCGCGATCCGCCAGCGCTTTGTCGAAAGGGCGGCCTTCGGCCAGCCCCACATCGCGCAGCGACTTGGTCAGTACCTCGTTGTCAAACTCCTTGACGCCTGAAAAGCTCACACCGGCCACGGTCGGTCGCTCTTCGACGATCACGACCAGCACGTCGCCATTGATCTGCAGACGCACATCGGAGAACAGGCCCAGCCCGAACAGCGACCGGATCGCCGAGGAGCCTTTGTCGTCGTTGTACTGGTCCCCGATGCGAAACGGGAGCGAAGCGAACACCGTGCCCGGCTCCACGCGCTGCAAGCCTTCCACCCGGATGTCGCGCAGATTGAAGGGTTCCACCGCCCAGGCCGGCAGAGCAGACAAAAGGGATGCGGCGACCATGGTCAGCGACAGGCCGCGCAAACCTTTGGGGAAATTTTTCATGAGAGGGGGAGAGTGTTCAGCCAGTCAAGCGGGCCACATCGTTGAACAGGGCAACGGCCATGAGTGCCATCAGGATCGCGACACCACCACGTTGCAGGCGTTCCATCCATGCCTCAGAGACGCTGCGACCGGTCACACCTTCCCAAAGATAATACATCAGGTGTCCGCCGTCCAAGACCGGCAGAGGCAACAGGTTGAGCACACCCAGGCTGACGCTGATGAGTGCCAGAAACAGCAGGTAAGCGGTGATGCCGATGCTGGCCGATTTACCCGCGTAGTCGGCGATGGTGAGCGGACCACTGAGGTTCTTGATCGAGGCCTCGCCAATGACCATGCGGCCCATCATCTTGAGGGTCAGCCAGGACACTTCCCAGGTCCGCACCATACCTTGGACCAGCCCACCGAACACGCCGTGGCGCACCGTCATCATTTCCGGTGCCGCGCCAATGTAGGCCCCCACGCGGCCGACCCAGGCTCCGCCCTGCTGTTCGGGCTTGGGCTCCACCGTCACACTCACCGCCCGCCCGGCGCGCTCCAGCTCCCAGCGCTGCGGGACGACTTCACCATTGGGGCCGGCCGCCGAACGGATAAGCGCCCGCAAACGCTGCCCGTCGGGCACCGGCTGGTCGTCCACCCGCCGCACCACGTCGCCCGCTTGCAGGCCAGCTGCGGCGGCCGCGCCGCCTGACATGACTTCGCCGACCACAGGGGCCGTCCAGGGTGAGGTGATGCCGATGCGCTGGAACAGACTGGCATCGGCTTCGCGCACGTCCAGACTGCTCAAGGCCAACGGCACCGCGCGGGTGGTGCCGCCCTCTTCCGGCGTCACCCAGAGGGTGACGTCTTCTCCCGAGAGTGCGGCCTGTGTCAGACGCCAGCGCAGGTTCTCGAAAGAACCCACGTCGGTGGGTGTCTCGCCCGCCGTTTCCATCTGGGCCACCCATTCGCCGCCACGCAAGCCGGCGCGCTCAGCCAGCGAAGCAGCCACCGGGCTGCCCAGCACCGGCTTGGGTTCTTCGACCCCCGACCAGTTCACCACCGTGTACAAGGCGACCGCCAGCAGCAGGTTGGCCGCCGGACCGGCGGCCACGATCAGTGCGCGCGAGCGCAGTGGCTGGGTATTGAAAGCCAGGTGACGCTCGGTCGCGTCCACCGGCGCCTCCCGCTCGTCCAGCATGCGCACATAGCCGCCCAGCGGCAACATCGCCAGCACGAATTCGGTGGGCTTGCCCTTGAGGCGCCAGGTCAGCAGGGGCTTGCCAAAGCCGACCGAAAAGCGCAACACCTTCACGCCACACGCCACCGCCATGCGGTAGTGGCCGTATTCGTGGACGGCGATCAGCAGGCCCAGGGCCAGCGCAAATGCAATCAGTGTCGTCATGGTTCGGATCCGGAGGGTTCAGCAGTCAAACTTCAGGCCGGGGAAACGGACCCGGCGCCACGACGTGCAAGCCGGATTCAACCGCCGCAGCGGGCCACCGCTGCAGAGGCCAGCACCCGGGCTTCGGTGTCGATGGCGAGCAGGTCTTCCAGCCCACTGGGCTTGGAGGGGCTGAACGCCGTCAAAGTTGCATGGTTCACCGCGTGGATCTGGTCAAAGCGCAGGCGCTGGTCCAGAAAGGCCGCGACCGCCACCTCGTTGGCCGCGTTCAGTACGGCGGTGGTGCCGGTCGGCCCGGCCAGCGCTGCCCAGGCCAGGCTCAGCCCCGGAAAGCGAAGCCCATCGGCGGGCTCGAATGTGAGGGCGCCCAGCGTGGCGAAGTCGAGCGCTGACGCACCGGACGCGATGCGCTCCGGCCAGGCCAGCCCGTAAGCGATGGGCACGCGCATGTCGGGTGTGCCGAGCTGGGCGACCACCGAGCGGTCGGTGTACTGGACCATGGAATGGATCACGCTCTGCGGGTGGATCACCACCTCGATGCGATCCGGCGCCAGGCCGAACAGGTAATGGGCCTCGATGACTTCCAGCGCCTTATTCATCATGGTCGCCGAGTCCACCGATATCTTGCGGCCCATCACCCAGTTGGGGTGAGCGCAGGCCTGCTGCGGCGTCACCGCCGCCAGGGTACCTGGGTCGCGAGTGCGAAATGGGCCACCGGAAGCGGTCAGGACGATCTTTTCGACCCGGCGCTCCCAGGTGGTCGGGTCGTCGGGCAGGGACTGGAACACCGCCGAGTGCTCGCTGTCGATCGGAAGCAGCGTGGCCCCACCGGCCTTCACCGCCTGCATGAAGAGGTCCCCCCCCACCACCAGCGCTTCCTTGTTGGCCAGCAGCAGTTTTTTGCCGGCGCGGGCGGCCGCCAGACTCGGCGCCAGACCGGCGGCACCCACGATGGCTGCCATCACGGCGTCCACCCCCGGATCGGCGCTCACATCACACAGCGCCTGTGCACCAGCGAGCACGGTCACGTTCAGGCCATGTGCCTTGACGAGTTCGGCCAGATGCGCGGCATGCTCGGGGCTGACCATCACGGCAAAGCGCGGCTTGAAGAGCCGGCATTGTTCGAGCATCAGGTCCACCTGGGTGGCCGCCGTCAGCGCGAACACCGAGTAGCGCTCCGGGTGACGGGCAATCACATCCAGCGTGCTGGTGCCGATGGATCCGGTGGATCCCAGGATGGTGATGGACTGAATGGGGTTGGTCATGGGTTCAGAGAGTCGCAAACATCATGGCCAGGGGCAGCACCGGCAGAAGTGCATCGACACGGTCCAGCACACCGCCGTGGCCGGGCAGCAGCTGGCTGGAGTCCTTCATGCCCGCACTGCGCTTGACCAGCGACTCCACCAGATCGCCGACCACGCTCATGGCGGTGAGAAACAGGATGGCAAGCGATGCCGGCAAAAGCCCCGATTCCCGCAGGCGAGTGAAGAGACTGGGGTGGTCGGTAAGCCCATTCGCATCGAGCCAGAGCCAGCCCAGCGCCAGCAGCAGCACGCCGGCCATGCCACTGAACACGCCTTCCCAACTCTTGCCGGGGCTGATGGCCGGCGCGAGTTTGCGCCGGCCAAACCGCTTGCCACCGAAATAGGCCGCGATGTCGGCCATCCACACCAGCGTCAGAACCGAAAGAAGAAATCCCAGGCCCAGCAGCCGCGCCTGCACCAGTGCCAGCCAGGCACCAGCGAGCAGGAACAGGCCACCCCACAGTCGCAGGGCCTTGGGCCAGTGCCCCCAGCCCGGGACACCGCGCCGCAACATCACCACGGCCAGCATCACCCAGAGCAGACCCACAGCGAGCCAGAGCGGCCGCCAGTTCAACTGCAGGCCACCGAGCAGCCAGACGCTCCCCAGGACCAAACCCAGACCGAGCCCCAGCGCTTTGGCAGCCGCATCGGCGCAGCCGTTGAGGCGGGCCCATTCCCAGCCCGCCGCCACGATGAGCAGCAAGGTGAACACGGCAAACGGACCGATGGACGGATAGAACAGCGCCGGGAGCAAGGCCGCGAGCAAGACCAGCGCGGTGATGATACGTTGCTTAAGCATGGGTTGGACCGGCCATGGCCGGAAGCCGGACCAGTTGATCTGAAGTCTGCCCGAAGCGCCGCTCCCGGCCGGCGAATTCGGCGAGTGCAAGGTCCAGTTCGGCCGCATCGAATGCGGGCCAGAGGCAAGGAGTGAACACGAATTCGGTATAGGCACACTGCCACAACAGAAAATTGCTGATGCGCATCTCTCCCCCGGTGCGGATCAACAGATCGGGATCGCCCACGTGGGCCAGCGCGGTGGTTTCGCACAGGGTGTGTTCGGTGATCTCCCTGCCCTCGGCAGCCAGACGCCGGGCCGCCTGAGCAATGTCCCAGCGCCCGCCGTAGTTGAAGCAGACATTGAGGACCAGCCGCTGATTGCCGGCCGTCGTGCTTTCGGCGGCCTTCAAGGCATTCACCACCCTCTCCGACAGCCCGGCGCGGTCTCCAAGAAAGTGCAGTTGCACACCGTTCTGGTGCAGCTTGGAAACCTCGCGCGACAGCACCATCGAGAGCAGGCCCAACAGGCCCGAGACTTCGTCGGCAGGGCGGTTCCAGTTCTCGGATGAAAACGCGAACACCGTGAGCACCTGGATGCCGCGGTCCATGCAGGCCTGCACCGTGCGACGCAGTGCCTCCACGCCCTGCCTGTGCCCCGCCACCCGAGGCAGGTGTCTTTTTTGCGCCCAGCGCCCGTTGCCATCCATCACGATGGCCACATGCCGTGGCACGCGTTCCCCTGTCAAGGTGTCGGTCGTCGGGAGATCGGCCATCAGGGCGTGAACCAGAAAAGAGGATGCAAGGCCGTTCGCGTCACACCGCCATGATGTCCTGTTCTTTGGAAGCCACCAGTCGATCCACCTCGTTGATCATGCGGTCGGTGAGTTTCTGGATGTCGTCCGTCGAACGACGCTCGTCGTCTTCGGAAGCCAGCTTGTCCTTCACCAGTCTCTTGACGTGTTCGTTGGCATCCCGGCGCAAGTTGCGCACGGCGATCTTGGCCGCTTCGCCTTCGCCACGCACCACCTTGGTCAGCTCCTTGCGGCGCTCTTCGGTCATGGGCGGCATGGGCACGCGGATCAGGTCACCCTGGCTGGACGGGTTCAGACCCAGATCGGATTCGCGAATGGCCTTCTCGATCTTGGCGCCCATGCCTTTCTCCCAGGGCGCCACGCCAATGGTGCGGGCGTCCAGCAGCGTCAGGTTGGCCACCTGAGACAGCGGCACCATGGAACCGTAGTAGTCCACATGCACCGTGTCGAGCAATTGCGGGTTGGGTCGCCCAGTGCGAACCTTGGCCAGATGGCCTTTGAGCGCTTCCAGCGACTGCTGCATCTTGTGCTCGGCAGTCTGGCGAATTTCAGCGGTGCTCATGCTTCTTCCTCAATACGACTGTGTTGTGCTTCATCCACCCTGGCGCGTCAGACGTGGACCAGGGTTCCCTCGTCCCCACCCAGCACCACCTTGCGCAGCGCGCCCGGCTTGAAGATGGAGAACACCTTGACCGGCAGCTTCTGGTCGCGGCAAAGAGCGAACGCAGTGGCATCCATCACCTGCAGGTTCTTGGCCATGGCTTCGTCAAAAGTCAGCGAGGTGTAACGGGTGGCGTTGGGGTCTTTGTTCGGATCGGCCGAGTAGACGCCGTCCACCTTGGTGGCCTTGAGCACGATCTCCGCCCCGATCTCGGCACCACGCAGGGCCGCCGCCGTGTCGGTGGTGAAAAACGGGTTGCCGGTGCCGGCGGCAAACACCACCACCTTACCTTCTTCGAGATACTGCAAGGCCTTGGGCCGAACGTAAGGTTCCACCACCTGCTCGATGGCAATCGCCGACATGACTCGGGCCACCAGGCCCGCTTTCTCCATGGTGTCGGCCAGGGCCAGCGCATTCATCACCGTGGCCAGCATGCCCATGTAGTCGGCCGTCGCCCGGTCCATGCCGACAGAGCCTCCCGCGACGCCTCGAAAAATATTGCCGCCGCCGATGACGATGGCCACCTCCACACCCAGACGGTTCACTTCCGCAATCTCTTCCACCATGCGCGCGATGGTGGCGCGGTTGATGCCGAAAGCATCGTCGCCCATCAGGGCCTCACCGGACAACTTCAGCAGAATTCTCTTATAGGCTGGCATAGGCAACTTTCTGCAAATCAAACTTCTGACGATTCATGCGGCAAGTGTAGCGAGACCGGGCCGAGCACAGGCAGCCAGGGCACACGACACCTGCAAAAATCCGGGACCGCACAAGACAACGGGCCTTGCGGCCCGTTGTCTGTGTCTGCGGGAAAACCTTCGCCCGATCAGGCACCCTTGGCTGCAGCGACTTGCGCGGCCACTTCGGCTGCGAAATCGTCCACTTTCTTCTCGATGCCTTCCCCCACCACGTACATGGTGAAACCCTTGATCGTCGTGCCGGCCGCTTTGAGCATCTGCTCGACGGTCTGCTTGTCGTTTTTCACAAAGGGCTGGTTGAACAGCGAGACTTCTTTCAGGTATTTCTGCACCGCGCCATCGATGCGCTTGGCCACGATCTCAGCGCTTTGTGCAGGCTTGCCTGCGGCCAGGAGTTCCTTGTTGGCTTCATCGGCTTTGGCGGTGGCGACCGAGCGCTCACGCTCGATGAAGTCGGCCGGCACATCGGCGCTGGTCAGGGCCACCGGCTTCATGGCGGCGATGTGCATGGCGGTGTCCTTGGCAGACACTTCCTGGCCTTCGAACTCCACCACCACACCGATCCTTGTGCCATGGAGGTAGCTCACCAGCTGGGCGCCGTGGCTGTAGTTCTTGAAGCGGCGGAAGGTCATGTTCTCGCCGATCTTGCCAATCAGGCCTTTGCGAACGTCTTCCAGCGTAGGGCCGAAACTGTCCTGGCTGTAGGCCAGAGCACCCAAGGCTTCCACGTTAGCCGGGTTGTGCTCGGCCACCAGTTTGGCAGCGGCGTTGGCCAGGGCCAGGAAGCTGTCGTTCTTGGTCACGAAGTCGGTTTCGCAGTTGACTTCGATCAGGCCACCGGTGGTGCCATTGATGAAGCTCGCGACGACGCCTTCGGCCGTCACGCGGCTGGCAGCCTTGCCGGCCTTGGTGCCCAGCTTGACGCGCAGCAGCTCTTCGGCTTTGGACATGTCGCCATCGGCTTCGGTCAGGGCTTTCTTGCACTCCATCATGGGGGCGTCGGTCTTGGCGCGCAGTTCAGCGACCATGCTTGCGGTAATTGCCATTTTTCAGTTCTCCGTTGGGCCGCGCAGCCTCTCGGGCGGGGCGGACTGGTCAGTGGGTCAAATTTGCTTGTAAAAAAGGGGCTACGCGAGCCCCTCTTTGCCGCAGAAGCGGAAATCAGGCGGACGTGACTTCGACGAATTCGTCAGAGCCTTCGGCGGCCACGGCCTTGACCACGTCGTTCACGGCATTGGAGCGGCCTTCGAGGACCGCGTCAGCAATGCCACGGGCATACAGCGCCACGGCACGGGCCGAGTCGTCGTTGCCAGGGATCACGTAGTCGATGCCGACCGGGTTGTGGTTGGTGTCCACCACGCCGACCAGCGGGATGCCCAGCTTCTGGGCTTCCAGAATGGCGATCTTGTGGAAACCCACGTCGATCACGAAGATGGCGTCGGGCAGTGCGGTCATGTCCTGGATGCCGCCGATGTCCTTCTCCAGCTTTTCCATCTCGCGAGCAAACATCAGTTGCTCTTTCTTGGTCATGCTGTCCAGACCGGTTTCCTTCTGGGCCTGCATGTCTTTCAGGCGTTTGATCGATGTCTTGACCGTCTTGAAGTTGGTCAGCATGCCACCAAGCCAGCGCTGGTCCACGAAAGGCACGCCGGCACGGCGAGCTTCCTGGGCCACGGTGTCGCGCGAGGTGCGCTTGGTACCCACCATCAGGATGGTGCCGCGGTTGGCGGACAGCTGCTTCACGAATTTGGCAGCTTCCTCGAACATCGGCAACGTCTTTTCGAGGTTGACGATGTGGATCTTGTTGCGATGACCGAAGATGTACGGAGCCATCTTGGGGTTCCAGAAGCGGGTTTGGTGACCGAAGTGGACACCGGCTTCCAGCATTTCGCGCATGGAGACAGTCATGTGATTTCTTTCCAGAGGTTGAGTCTAAAATCCGACCCCGATTGCCCCGGATCGAACAGCACTTGAAACGGCTGACGGTCCTGGAACAACACCCGGTTGGGCCGGTTTGCGATTGAACTTTGCCGAAACGCCCAGAAACCGTTCCCGGGCTGCATTTGGCAAAGCCTGTCAATTATAGCAGCCCTTCCTCCCATTCACTTCACCTTGCCCAACCTCCGTGCGCCCGACCGTTCGGTATCGGCCGCCCTGCACACCCTCCATGCTTGACCACGCTCCAATAATCCTCCCGGGAACACCCAAATGAAGGTCGCTGTCATCGGCGCGGGCGTGATCGGCGTCACCACGGCTTACGAACTGGCGCTCGACGGCCACGAGGTCTCGGTTTTCGAGCGGCACAGCACCGCGGCTGAAGAGGCGAGCTTTGCCAACGGCAGCCTGATGGCACCCGCCTGGCTGGCGTCGCTGGCGCAGCCCGGGCGAACGGGCAGCCGGATCTGGCCCACCGCCACGGCACCCGGCGGATTGCAGATGGCGGGCTGGCCAGGGCCCGGCCATTGGTCCTGGCTTTGGCGGGCGCAACGCGCCCGCCGGGCGCCGCATCATGCAGAGGGCCAGGTTGCCCTGTTTCGACTGGCGCAGTACAGCCAGGAGCGGTTGACGGCCATCACCGACGAGGAGCAGCTGGAGTATGACCGCAGCCAAGGGCTGCTGCTGCTGTGGCGCAGCGAGCGCGAGGCCGCACAGGCCCACTCTGCCCTGCCCGCGCTGCGCGCACAAGGTGCGGTGGTGCGGGAGCTGGATGCGGCACAAGCCCGCCTGGTCGAACCCTCGCTCAACCCGGACACACCATTGTCGGGCGCCCTGGAACTGTCCACGGACCTGGCGGCCAACTGCCGGCAGTTCACCCTTCTGCTCAAGAACCTCGCCCAGGCCCGGGGGTGCGAGTTCCGGTTTGGCAGCGAGGTGGCCCGACTGGACGTGACCAGCCAGGGTGTGGCTCTGGCGCTTTCAGCAGGCAACACCCCGCCCCAGCTCTTCGATGCCGTCGTGCTGTGCGCAGGCAGCGCGGGCTCCGCCCTGCTCCGTCCCCTCGGCATGCGGCTCCCCATGCAGACCGTGTATGGCCACAGCGTCAGTGCTGCCGTGCGCGAACCCCTGGATGCCCCTTTGTCAGCGGTGTTCGACGTTCGTCACCAGGTTTCCATTGCGCGACTGGGTCAGCGCGTGCGCGTTGCCGGTGGCACCCACCTGCGCGGCGAACCTGGCAAGCCTTCTGAAACGGAACTGCGCCGTCTCTACCGGGTGCTGACGGACTGGTTCCCCGGCGCGGCCCGGCTCGGCGGGCCTCATGGCAGTGTGCAGGAGTGGCACGGTGCCCGGGCACTGCTGCCGGACGGACTTCCCCTGCTGGGCGAGAGCGGCATTCCCCGCGTCTGGCTGAATCTGGCCCACGGAAACAGCGGCTGGACACTGGCCTGCGGCTGCGCCCGAACACTGGCCGATCGGCTTCAAGGACGTGAACCTGCGGCCGACCTGACCCCGTTCTCGCCCGCGCGACTGAGGACATAAAGCCGTTGATCGCACCGCCTGAAGGCTGCTGCACAACAGCGCCGTGGTGAAATGCCATCATGGGTGCGGCACACTGCGCACGTCAGAACAGACCGTGACGAAACGCAGGGTCCAGGGGTCATACTCCCACCGTGTGCCCTTCGGGCAGCACGCGTTGAACAACACCGTCACAGGAGCCACACCATGGGCATGATCAGTTTCATCAAGGAAGCCGGAGAAAAACTCTTTGGCATCGGCAAGGCTCAAGCCGCCGAGCCCGCTGCCGCGGCAGCCAGTCCGGAGCAGTTGGCGGCCCTGAACCAGACGGCCAGCCAGGCGATCGCCAGCTACATCCAGAGCATGAAGTTGAATGTGGAAGCGCTCGAAGTCGCCTTCGACGGTGCGAGTGGAACCGTGACCGTGGCCGGCATCGCTCCCGATCAGGCGACCAAGGAAAAGGTGGTGCTGTGCTGCGGCAACGTCGCCCACGTCGCCGCGGTGAACGATCTGATCACAGTCGCCACACCCGAGCCCGAGTCGCAGATGTACACCGTGGTCAAGGGCGACAACCTGTCCAAGATCAGCAAGGCGTTCTACGGCAACCCCAACAAGTACCCGCAGATCTTCGAAGCCAACAAGCCCATGCTGAGCCACCCCGACAAAATCTACCCGGGCCAGGTTCTGCGCATTCCACCGGCTTGAACTGAACACCCATGCGGCGGATCGGCAGCGCTCATCCGGAGCCGCTCTACGGCACGCAGGCCACGCGCGCCATCGAGCTGGCCGCCGGTGCCGCCCTACCCCCGCACAGTCTCATGGCCCTTGCTGGTCGCTCCGTGGCCAGCTTGACCCTTGCTCTGGCACCCCACGCGAGGTGCATCTGGGTTGCCTGCGGGCCGGGCAACAACGGCGGCGACGGCCTGATCGCTGCCATGCACCTGCACAGACAAGCAAGGTCGTCCGGGGATGCCCGGCAGATCGTTGTCACCCTGTGCGGCGACCCCGACCGCCTGCCCCGGGACGCGGCCCATGCCCTTCAGCAGGCACTGGCAGCGGGCGTGACCATCGCCACCGATCCGCCTGCCATCCAGGACTTCGCCATCGACGCCCTGCTGGGGATTGGCCAGCTGCGAGCACCCGAAGGGCGACTGGCAGCTCAGATGGACTTGCTGCAGGACACGGCTGCACCGGTGCTGTGCGTGGACCTGCCCTCGGGACTGAATGGGGACACTGGTGCGCATCTGCGTGGCTCGCGCGACCGGCTCCCTCAGGGGCCGCGCCACACCCTGTCGCTGCTGACCCTCAAACCAGGCCTTTTCACCGGGGACGGAAGGGACCAGGCTGGTCAGGTCTGGTTCGACGATCTGGACGTTTCGCCACCGCCCGATGTTCCGGTGCGGGCGTTGATCGGCGGTTCGGCGATGCACCCGGCGCCCTTTCCCAGGCGCGCACACGCCGCTCACAAAGGCAGCCAGGGCGACGTGCTGGTGATCGGCGGGCAGGACATCGGCGTGTCGGGTGCGGGCATGACGGGCGCCGCCGTACTCGCGGCCCGGTCTGCGTTGCACAGTGGGGCCGGACGGGTGTACGTCAACCTGCTGACCGGAGATGACCCATCGGGGTTGACCGGCTGGGACCCGGCCTGCCCGGAGCTCATGTTCCGCAGCCTGCCCGCGGTGTTGCAAGGCGATCTGCTGGCCCACACCAGCGTGGTCTGCGGCTGTGGCGGAGGCGATGCCATCGTGTCCTTGCTGCCCCAGTTACTTGCACGTTCGCATACCCTGGTGCTGGACGCAGACGCACTGAACGCCATCGCGGCCGACAACCCGTTGCAGACCCTCCTGCGCCACCGCGGCGAACGCAGCCACCGCACCGTCATCACACCACACCCGCTGGAAGCAGCCCGCCTGCTGGGCTGCAGCACCGCCGAGGTCATGACAGACCGCCTGACAGCGGCACAGCGGCTGGTCGATCGGTTCGGAGCCACCTGCGTGCTCAAGGGCTCGGGCAGCGTGATCTGTGCCCCGGGTCAGACACCGCGCATCAATCCCACCGGCAATGCCGCGCTGGCCACGGCCGGAACCGGCGACGTGCTGGCCGGCATGATCGGTAGCGCGCTCGCGGATCCCTGCCTGACGCCCGACCGCATGATGCATTGGGTCTGCACCGCGGTGTTCCAACACGGCCGCCTCGCCGATCAGTGGACATCGGATCGCCCGACCACGCCAACCGGCCTGACGCTGACGGCCAGCCGGCTGGCAGAGAGCATTCAGGCACTGAGGTGATTCAGCCGCCCAGCAGAATAAGACCGATCTGCAATAGAACCAGCAGCACCAGCACCGACAGATCGATGCCACCCACCAACGGGAGCCAGCGACGCAATGGGCGCAGCAAGGGTGAGCACAGGCGGTCCAGCGTGCCCAGCACGGGCGATTGCGGCTGGACCCAGGACAACACCGCATAAATCAGCAGCAACAGCATCAGCCCCTGCAACATCACCCGCAGCAGCATGCGCACCGCGAGAATCAACAACAACGGCAAGGCATTGACCGGCATGGCACCGGCCAATCCGTGCAGCAGCAAGGAAAAGCCAGCGTAGGCCTGCGCCAACAACAGGGCCGCCAGCAGGCTGCCCCAGTCCACCCGGCTCTGAGCCAGCGACCGAGGCAACACACGGCGCAAGGGTTGCACGAGCCAGTCCGTCACGGCGATGGCAAACCGACCGGGCTGCACCGTCATCGGCACCCGCATGTGGTTCAGCCAGGCTCGTAGCAAAGCCGCGGCGATCAGCACAAAGAACAGGGTCTCAAGCAGGAAAAAGAGAACGCTCATACCAGTGAAAGCAACAGGGGTCGTGCGGCGGAATGGTCATGTCATCGGCGGCTTTTGCGCGCCTTGCTCGAGGCCGGGCGGGCATTGCCCCGCGCCTCTTTCTTGCTTTCCGAGCGGTTGACCGGGGTCTTGGCGCCCGGCGCCCGAGGTGAGGTGGCTTTGCTCTCGCGGGCGGTGCTTGGCGCATCGTCCCCTCTCTTGTGACGGGACTTGCCCCCACGAGCCACGGTCTCGGTACCTTCGATCGCTGCGCCAGCGCCCCCCGTCTTGTCGCGCATTGCGCGGAGCACCAGATCGTCGTTGCCACTGACCAGGCGGAAATCGATGCGCCGACCGTCCAGGTCGACCCGGCTCACCTGCACCTGCACCCGGCTGCCCAGCGCATAGCGGATGCCGGTGCGCTCGCCGCGCAGCTCCTGACGCGCTTCATCGAACCGGAAGTACTCACCACCCAGCTCGGTGATGTGCACCAGCCCCTCGACGTACATCGCATCCAGCGTGACGAACAGGCCGAAACTCGTGACCGAGCTCACCACGCCGCTGAACTCCTCGCCCAGGTGCTCGCGCATGTACTTGCATTTGAGCCAGGCCTCCACATCGCGACTCGCCTCGTCGGCACGACGCTCATTGGCACTGCAATGCAGGCCGGCAGCCTGCCAGGCGAGCGTATCGGCCGATGGCTTCTTCACCGGCTCGCCAGGCACCGGCGGCTTGGCGCGGCTGGCCAGGCGCTTGCTGAGCTTGGCGTGCGCCTCGCCCGGGGTCGGCAGAACGGGCAACTGGTAGCGCTGCTGGGCCAGGATCGCCTTGATCACACGATGCACCAGCAAATCGGGGTAGCGACGGATCGGGCTGGTGAAGTGGGTGTAGGCCTCGAAAGCGAGACCGAAGTGCCCCTGGTTCATGGGCGTGTAGATCGCCTGCTGCATCGAGCGCAGCAGCATGGTGTGGATCTGCTGCGCCTCAGGCCGGTCCTTGGTCGCGGCGGCGATTTGCTGAAACTCCGACGGCTGAGGGTTGTCGCTGATGGTCTGCGACACTCCCATGGCCTTGAGGTAATTGCGCAAAATGTCTTGCTTCTCCGGCGTGGGCCCCTCGTGCACGCGGAACAGGCCTACATGCTTGCCTTGGCTGATGAAGTCCGCCGAACAGACGTTGGCCGCGAGCATGGCTTCTTCGATCAGTTTGTGAGCGTCGTTGCGGGTGCGCGGCACGATCTTCTCGATGCGCCCCGACTCGTCGCAGACGATCTGTGTCTCGGTGGTTTCGAAGTCCACCGCACCACGAACCTGGCGCGCTGCCAGCAGAGCGCGGTAGACATCGTGCAGATTCAGCAGGTAAGGCACGAGCGCCTTGCGCTGCATAGCTTCCGGACCGCGCGTGTTTTGCAGGATGGCTGCCACCTCGGTGTAGGTGAAGCGGGCATGGCTGAACATGACGGCCGGGTAGAACTGGTACGCGTGCACCTCGCCCTTGGCATTGATCAACATGTCGCAGACCATGCACAGCCGCTCCACCCCCGGGTTGAGCGAACACAGGCCGTTGGAGAGCTTTTCCGGCAACATGGGGATCACGCGGCGGGGGAAATACACCGAAGTGGCCCGGTCATAGGCATCGACGTCAATGGCCGAGCCGGTCTGCACGTAGTGGCTCACATCGGCAATGGCCACCAGAAGGCGCCAACCCTTGGCGCGCCCGACTTTTGCAGGCTCGCAATACACCGCGTCGTCGAAATCGCGTGCGTCCTCGCCGTCGATGGTGACCAGCGGCACGTCGCGCAGATCCACGCGATGCTTGTGGTCCTGAGCACGAACGTGGTCGGGCAAGGCACGGGCCTGCGCCATCGCTGCATCAGAGAACTCGTGCGGAACGCCGTACTTGCGGACCGCAATCTCGATCTCCATCCCGGGATCGTCGATCTCTCCCAGCACTTCCTTGACGCGCCCCACGGGCTGACCGTACAGCGCAGGCGGCTCCGTCAGTTCGACCACCACCACCTGGCCCGGCTTGGCCGAACCCGTCGCCCCTTTCGGAATCAACACGTCCTGCCCGTAGCGCTTGTCTTCCGGCGCCACCAGCCAGACACCGCTTTCCTGCAACAAGCGGCCGATGATGGGTGCATCGGCACGCTCGACGATCTCGGTCACCCGACCCTCCGGGCGACCTTTGCGGTCGAGTCGCACAATGCGCGCCTTCACGCGGTCTTTGTGCAAAACCGCCCTCATTTCGTTCGACGGCAGGTAGATATCGGCCTGTCCATCGTCGCGGATCACAAAGCCGTGTCCGTCTCGGTGACCGGACACGACCCCTTCAAATTCGGCCAACAGGCTGTTTTTTTCGTTCACGTTTTTTGATGCGTTTTTTTGATGCTATGGAATTGGTAGACGCACTAGTTTCAGGTACTAGCGCTGAGAGGCGTGGAGGTTCGAGTCCTCTCCTGGGCACCAATCATAAGGGCTTGCAAACGCGACGTTTGCAAGCCCTTTTTTGTTGTGTCAGCGAAGCCAACAACGTCAGCCGGCACGCACCCTGCCTGCCGGCTTCTCTTTTCTGAAGTCGGCGTGCTCGTAACGGCCGTCCAAGGACAGCCACACAAGGACACACCGGCGCGGTGGGTCAAAACGGCACCGCCAGCAAGTCGTGCCCTTCGGCGGCCACAATGCGCGCCTTGGTGAATTCACCGACTTTGAGCGTCTTGCTGATCTTTTCGGGCGGCAACAGCCGCACCACACCATCGATTTCGGGTGCGTCTGCGTAGCTTCGGCCGACACCACCCTTCTTGCCCATGCCGGGCGCTGAATCCACCAGGACCTGCATGGTCGCGCCCACGCGCTGGCGCAGCTTCTCGGCCGACACCACCTCTGCCGTGGCCATGAAACGCGCACGGCGCTCCTCTCGCACGACCTCCGGCACGGGTCCGGCCAGTGCATTGGCCGCTGCGCCGTTCACCGGCGAATAAGCGAAACAACCGGCGCGGTCGATGCGGGCCTCCTGCACAAAGTCCAGCAGGTGCTGGAACTCCGATTCGGTCTCGCCTGGGAAACCAGCGATGAAGGTGCTGCGCACCACGATCTCCGGGCAAAGTTCGCGCCAGCGCGCGATGCGCTCCAGATTGCGCTCGCCACTGGCCGGGCGCTTCATGCGCCGTAGCACATCGGGATGGCTGTGCTGCAGCGGCACATCGAGGTAAGGCAGTACCAGGCCCTCAGCCATCAGCGGAACCACCTCGTCCACGTGCGGATACGGATACACGTAGTGCAGGCGAACCCAGGCACCAAAGCCCTTGGCCAACTCACCCAGCGCGCGAACCAGGTCCAGCATGCGTGTCTTCACCGGCTTGCCGTCCCAGAAACCGGTGCGGTACTGCACGTCCACCCCGTAGGCCGAGGTGTCCTGGCTCACCACCAGCAACTCCTTCACGCCCGCTTCAAAGAGCTTGCGCGCTTCGGTCAGCACATCACCGATGGGACGGCTGACGAGGTCGCCACGCATAGACGGGATGATGCAGAAGGTGCAGCGGTGGTTGCAGCCTTCGCTGATCTTCAAGTAGGCGTAGTGGCGCGGCGTGAGCTTGATGCCCTGCGCCGGAACCAGATCAACGAACGGATCGTGGGGCTTTGGGAGGTGGCGGTGCACAGCCTCCATCACCTCGTGCGTGGCGTGCGGCCCGGTCACGGCCAGCACGCTGGGGTGCATCTGCCGCACCATGTTGCCGCCACCTTCGACCTCGCGAGCGCCCAGGCAACCGGTCACGATCACCTTGCCGTTCTCGGCGAGGGCTTCGCCGATGGTGTCCAGGCTTTCCTTGACCGCGTCGTCGATGAAACCGCAGGTGTTGACGATCACCAGGTCGGCACCGGCAAAGGTCTTGGAGGTTTGGTAACCCTCGGCGCTGAGCTGCGTGAGGATGAGTTCGGAGTCGGTCAGCGCCTTGGGACAACCCAGGCTCACAAAACCAACCTTGGGCGCTGCAACACCCGGTAGGGAAACGGATTCGGTCATGATCCGATTGTCTCAGACCCTGAGCGAAGAAACGGGCAGCTGCTTCAGCGCTTCAGACCGAGTGCAGCCAGCATCTGCTCGCTGTTTTTCTGCATCTGTTCCTGCATCTGCGTGAAAGCGGTGCGGGACTGCTCCATGTAAGTGCCCATCATGCCCTGCATCATGGGCGACTGCACGTTGGTGAACTGCTTCCAGAGATCGGGGTTGAGGCCCTTGGTCTGCTCGGTCATCTTGTTCTGCAGATCCATGAAGATCTGCACGTTCTTCTCCAGGTACGAGCCCATGAAGTCCTGCATGGAGTGACCGTAGAAACGGATGATGTTGGCCAGCACCTGCTCGGTAAAAATCGGTACGCCCGCGGTCTCTTCTTCCAGGATGATCTGGAGCAGGATGCTGCGCGTGAGGTCGTCGTTGGACTTGGCATCGCGCACCACAAAGCGCTCGTTGTCCATCACGAGCGCTTTCACTTCGGCCAGGGTGATGTAAGACGAGGTGTCGGTGTCGTACAGGCGACGGTTGGGGTACTTCTTGATCACCCGCACGCTGCCTGGCTGGGCAATGCTGGCTTCGGCCTTGCTTTTTTGCACTGGTGAACTTTCAGAACGGGGGAAACGGCTCGGACACCGTGGGTGTTGCATCGAGCATACGGCACATTCTAGGAAGCCGGCTTGGCGCCTGTCAGGATGGGTTTACCCTGTGCGCAACGCCCAGACACCGGGGACGCACCAAACAAAAAAGGCCTGACGCAATGTCGGGCCCCGGAGGCATCGAAAAGGTTTGGTAGGCGCGATTGGACTCGAACCAACGACCCCCACCATGTCAAGGTGGTGCTCTAACCAGCTGAGCTACGCGCCTACAAACTGTTCGAAGCCTTGGAGTATAGCACCAAGCCAGGCCATTCTGCCCTGCCACGGGCTGTCATTTGCGCCGCACCACCCGAACGCCCGCCACGTCCCCCACCACCGCCATGGCACGTGCGACCTGCCGGGCGTCGACCACTTCGATGGTGAATGTCATCCATGCCACGCCGCGCACCGATTGGGTCTGCACTCCGATGACATTCATCTTCTCGCGCGCGAAAACTTCAGAGATGTCCCGCAGCAGACCTTGCCGGTCCTGCGCCTCGACGGCCACATCCACCGGGTAGACAGGAGGCTGCCCTTCCCGGGCACCGCCCGCCTGCCCGCCCCACTGCACATCGATCACCCTGCCCGGGCTGGTGCGCCGCAGATGCGCGAAGTCGGTGCAGTCGCTGCGATGGATGCTCACGCCTTTGCCGCGCGTGACGAATCCTCCGATGTCGTCCGGAGGCGCGGGCTTGCAGCACTTGGCCAGCTGCGTCATGAGCGAATCCACACCCACCACCAGCACTCCGCCGGGGCTTCCGCTGCTGGCTTTGCGCGGCTTTTTCAGCCAGGCCAAGGGCTCTTCGGCTTCGACCGGTTCGCTGGGACGCAGTTGGGTTTCGATGGCGCGCAAGGAGAGCTCGTCCTTGCCCACCAGCTCAAACAGTTCCTGCGCCGAGGCCAATCCCATGGAGACCGCCAGGTCCTCCAGCTTGAGCGCCGTGCGTCCCTCCCGCTGAAGCAGTTTTTCCACCGCTTCTCGCCCCTTGGCAACGGTCTCTTCCATCGCCTGTGCGTTGAACCAGGCGCGCACCTTGCTCTTGGCCCGGTGGCTGACGAGGTAGCCCAGTTCGCTGTTGAGCCAGTCGCGCGACGGCCCCCCCTCCTTGGCTGCGGTGATCTCCACCGTCTGCCCATTCTGCAGCGGGGTATTGAGCGTGACCATGGCGCCATCGACCCGTGCACCACGGCACCGATGCCCCAGACTGGTATGGACCGTGTAGGCAAAGTCCACTGCGGTGGCGCCCTGCGGCAGCTCCACGATGGCGGCGTCCGGTGTGAGCACGTAAATGCGGTCGTCGAACAAGCCTTGTGCGGTTCCGCTCAGGTCGCGCTCCCAGGCCAGCAGCTGGCGCAACACCGCGATCTTGGCGTCGTATTCCGAACTGGCCGACACACCTGCATAGCCTTTGGTGCCCGCTTCCTTGTAGGCCCAGTGCGCCGCTACGCCATGCTCAGCGTGATCGTGCATGGCCTGGGTTCGGATCTGGATCTCGAACGCGCGCCCCTGCGCGTCGCGCACCACCGTGTGCAGCGACTGGTATCCGTTGGCCTTGGGCTTGGCGATGTAGTCGTCAAACTCGGTGGGCACGGGGGCAAACTGCGCGTGCACATGGGCGAGCACGGCGTAGCAGTCGTCCACCTGGGGGACCACCACCCGCAGGGCACGGATATCGAACACGCGGTCAAAACCCAGCGACTTGCCACGCATCTTCTTCACGATGCTGTAGATGTGTTTGGGTCGCCCCTGCACCGACGCATGAATTCCCTGCTGCAGCAGGTCTTGCTGCAGCCGATGCCGCACCAGTTCGACGTGGGCCTCCCGCTCGGCCCGTTTCTCATCCAGCAGCAGAGCCACTTCTTTGTAGGTCTGCGGCTCCAGAAAGCGGAAGGCCAGGTCTTCGATCTCCCACTTGATCTGCCAGATGCCCAGCCGGTTGGCCAGCGGTGCAAACACGTGCAACGACTCGCTGGCCAGAGCGTGGCCGGGATCCGCCTTGGTGGATGCAAAGAACCGCAGGGTCTGCAGTCGCGAGGTCAACCTCAGCATCACGACCCGCAGATCGCGCGAGAACGCCAGCAGCATCTTGCGCACGTTCTCGGTCTGGCTCGCCGCCAGTTCAGAAACCGGTGTCTTTCCTGGCGATACCTGAGGCAGCGCCTGCTCCTGCGCGGCTTGCCGCTCGCCGTCCTTCTTGGCCTGCACCTCGGCGGACTTGATGCGCGCCTGGCGCTGCAGTTGCACCAGCTTGGTGGTTTCCACCGCCAGCGCAGCGAAGTGATCTCCAAACGCCTTGGCAATGGTTTCCTGGGGTCGGCTCAGGTGCTGGCAGGCGTACACCAGATAGGCCGCTGCCTGCATGGCCTCGGAACCGCCAATCTCGCGCAGAATGCGCGCGACAGCGTCGGCGTGGGCGAGGATGTTCTCTCCGGTGTCGAGCAATTCGCAGGCCAGCAACGGTTCGGCAAATGCGCGGGCTCGGGCCAGCGCTTGAACTTGCTGGGGCAAACTGTGCGAGGTCGCCGCCATGATGGCCGCCGGCAAGGGCGACACCGCTGGGGTCGGACTCAACGCCACCACCTCTGTGTTCAAGGGAGCCTCCTGCGAACGTTTCACGGTGCAGCCGTTCTCAAGGCACCCACAGGAAGTCCCTTACCACAGTCACCTGATCAGGCGTCACCAGGGTGGGCGCATGGCCCACGCCGGCAAACTCCACGCATTGCGCTCGGGGACCACGGCCCACCATCGCATTCGCGGTTTCGCGGGTCAAGAGGTCGGAATCGGCACCACGCAACAGCAAGGTGGCTGCGGTGATGGTGTCGTACAGACCCCAGAGAGCGGCCTCTCCCGCCTGCACGGCTTTTTCTGCGGCAACCGGATCCGCGCCACCGCTGAGCACCTGAAAGGGCACGGCGATGGCGGGGTCGTAGTGCAGCCACCAGCGCCCAGCCCGTTCGCGCAGCATGGGCCGGGACAGCGCCAGCCATTGCTCGGCGCTGTGCGGACCGAAACCCATAGAGATCGAGGTCAGATAAGCCACGGCCTGCTGCTCGGAATCAAAGGAAGGGTTCTTGCCCAGGTAGGTGCCGATGCGTTGCAGCGCTGCCCACTGGATGACGGGGCCAACGTCGTTGAGCACCAGCCGGCGTGGCGCGAACGCCGGCTGCGCCGCGACGGCCATACCGATGAGACCGCCCATGCTGGTGCCCACCCAGTCGATCACGGCCTCGGGCATCTCGGAGCGAACATGCGACATCAGACTCAAAAGGTCGGCAGCGTAGGTGCCCACCTGATAGGCCATGGGGTCGGCGAGCCAGTCGCTGTGCCCTCGTCCGGCCACATCCACAGCGATCACGCGCGAACGCGGCGCCAGCGCCTGTGCCAGCACATCAAAGTCGCGACCCTGGCGAGACAGACCGTGCACGCAGATCACGACCTGGCTGCAGGTCGATCCCGCAGCACAAGGCCAGTCCCAATAGGCCATGCGGCGGGCGCCAACGTCGCGACCCGCAGGACCACCGACAGGCAAAAACTGAAGTTGGGGTTGCAGCATGTCCGATACGCCCGGTGGGTCTCCGTGATAATGATCTCAACATCTTTCAAGCAATCGTAATGGAACTGGAGGTTAAAACCGCCCTGATCACCGGCTCCACCAGCGGGATCGGCCTGGGCATTGCCAAGGCGCTGGCACGCCAGGGCGCCAACATCGTGCTCAACGGATTCGGTGATGTCGAGGGCCCGAAGGCCGAGATTGCCGCGCTGGGTGCGCGGGTGGCCTATCACAGTGCCGACATGAGCAAGCCCGCAGAGATCGAGGACATGATGCGCTTCGCGGCCACCACGTTTGGCCAGGTGGACATCCTTGTCAACAACGCCGGCATCCAGCATGTGGCCCGGGTGGAAGATTTCCCCGTCGAGAAATGGGACGCCATCATCGCGATCAACCTCACCAGCGCATTCCACGCCACCCGCCTGGCCCTGCCGGCGATGCGGGCAGCCAACTGGGGTCGCATCATCAACGTGGCGTCGGTCCACGGCCTGGTGGCATCGGCTGAAAAATCGGCCTACGTCGCGGCCAAACACGGTGTGATCGGCCTGACCAAAGTGACAGCGCTGGAAAATGCCACCAGCGGAGTCACATGCAATGCAATCTGTCCGGGATGGGTGCTGACGCCGCTGGTGCAAAAGCAGGTGGATGCCAAAGCCACTGCACTGGGCATTTCCAACGAAGAGGCCAAGAAGCTGTTGCTGGGAGAAAAAGAGCCGTCGATGCAGTTCACCACACCCGAAGAGTTGGGCGAACTGGCGGTGTTCTTCTGTTCACCTGCCGGGAACAACGTGCGCGGCGTGGCCTGGAACATGGATGGCGGCTGGGTGGCCCAGTAAGCAGCGCCAACAGACATGAGAAAGGCCCGCGGATGCGGGCCTTTCTCATGGAGAAGCAGGTGCGTGTTCAACGCATCTGGATGGATCCAGAGACGGTCACGTTCACCATGCTTTTGCCGGCTTCCACCGAAACCGGGGCATCCGACATGGCCGCCTTGGCCTGCATGGCCATGGCGCGCGGGTCGGCCGAGCTGATCGCAATCTCGCGCAGGGAGTACCCGGTGAACCCGAATCCTTTGGTGACCGCGTCGGCACGGGTCTTGAAGCGCTCGATGGCGAGGGCCTGCACATCGGCTTCCAGCTTTTGCTGCGCGTCGCGCGACAACGAAAAGCCCACGTTGCCCATGGTGAGGGTCTGGATCTTGCCTGCGGTGGCACTGATGCGGGCGAAGTCGCGCCCTTCGATCACCAACTCGGTCGAGCCCTGCCAGCCGTTGATCTTGCCGGCTGCGGTGTAGCGCGGATACAGCGCAAACTGCCCGGTGCGCACCTCCAGCTGCTGAGGCTGGGCCGAAGATTTGGCCACCGCCAGCGCGGCGTCCAGCGCGACTTTCAGCTGGTTCTGCACCGTGGCCGCATCCGGACCCTCCTTGGTGGTGTTCAGGCTCATCGAAAGCCAGTCCTGGGGAACCTCCAGGAAACCACTGGCAGAGATGTTGACGATGTTGGAGGGCACGGGTGGCAGGGGCAGGACCTGAGCAGCAACGAGGCCACTGTGCGCTGCGGAGGTCAAGGTCAGAACGGTGAGGAGTCGGGCGATAGCGCGGGAAGGTTGTGAGGACAGAAAGAAAGAAGCCGGGGAAATGGACATGGGTTATTTCTTGGGGAAATCGTAGGGGGACTTGCTGCTCAGCTGCTCGCGCAGCCGTTGCCGCTCTTGCACCGACAGGCGGTAAGGCTTGTTGTCGTCCTTGAAATCGTCAAAAGGCTGGCGCAACACGTCCCGCAGGCCCAAGTTGCTGCGCGGCTCAGGAGCCTCCGCAACAGCGGTTGGCAGAGAGACCACCGGCGGCATGTCCCCGGGCAACGGGAGAGCGATCGGATCCGCTGCCCAACTGAACGTCGGGGACAGGGCAAGCAACAAGCAACTGGCCGGCAAATTCGATTTCATGGTGGGAGAAAGTATGTAGTCGCCGCAGATTGTGTGTGTAGGTACCGCGTAAAGGAGCAGCCACCCGCGGCAACAGTTGTAACTCCCTGTCAGGAGAACAAAAAATGAGCGCTGACAAGGACTTGCCGCTGCCACAATCGAGTTTGTTACATTTCCGGAGAGTTGCTGCCATGCCACAAGCCAATACCCGCCCCAACAAGATCCTGGTCGTTGACGACGACGTCCGCATCCGCGATCTGCTGCGCCGATACCTGATGCAGGAAGGCTTTGAAGTGATGCTGGCCGAAGACGGCAAGGCACTGAACCGGGTGCTGCAGCGAGATTCGGTGGACCTGATCGTGCTGGACCTGATGATGCCCGGCGAAGACGGCCTGTCGATCTGCCGCCGCCTGCGCGCCAACGGCGACCGCACGCCGATCATCATGCTGACCGCCAAGAGCGAAGACGTGGACCGCATCGTGGGCCTGGAGGTCGGTGCCGACGACTATCTGGGCAAACCCTTCAACCCGCGCGAGTTGCTGGCCCGGATTCACGCCGTCCTGCGCCGCCGCCCTCCCACCGAAGTGCCGGGCGCGCCGTCTCAAGACGCTGAAATGGTGAACTTCGGCCCGTTCGAGTTCGACCTCAGCCTGCGCACGCTGCGCAAGGACGGGGTGGACCTGCCACTGACCACCGGCGAGTTCGCCATGCTCAAAGCGCTGGTGCGCCACCCGCGCCAACCGCTGTCGCGCGAAAAGCTGGCCCAGCTGGCCCGCGGCCGCGAGTTCGAGCCGTTCGACCGAAGCCTGGACGTGCAGGTCTCCCGCCTGCGCAAGCTGATCGAAGAAGACGCCGCTTCGCCGCGCTACCTGCAGACCGTGTGGGGTGTGGGCTACGTGTTCGTGCCGGACGGCAACAGCTGATGAACGACGAATCGCGCGTGCCGTTTGAGACCCAGCCCACCTCGCTGGAGACGGCGCCTGCCCCGCTCGAAGCCCGCCCCCCGCGGGAGGTGAGCCTGTTCTGGCGCACGTTTTTCCTGCTGGCGATGCTGCTGGTGGGGTGCATCGTGGCCTGGTTGCAGACGTTCCGCGCGCTGGAGTTCGAGCCCCGGGTGCTGCAAAGCGCCCAGCAACTGGCCTCTCTGGTGAACCTCAGCCGGGCTGCACTGGTGCATTCGGATTCCATTGCCAGGGTTTCGCTGGTCAAGACACTGGCCGATGAAGAAAGCGTGCGCATCGCTCCGCGCGAGCCGACAGACAAATACCGGCTGTACGACACCGATTCCCTGAGTCGTAGCGTGAGCGAGAGGCTCCGTACGCGCCTGGGGCCGGGTACCGTGGTGGCCCGCGAAGTGAACGGCACCTCGGGCCTGTGGATCGGCTTCACCATCGACGACGATCCCTACTGGCTGCTGACCGACCCTTCACGCCTGGGGCTGGTGACAGGCACCACCTGGCTGATCTGGCTGAGCACGGCGGCCGTGCTGTCGCTCACCGGCGCGGCGCTGATCGCGCGGCTGATCAACCGCCCCCTGAAGAACCTGTCGTTTGCCGCCAGCCGCCTGCGCGAGGGCGATTTCAACGCCAGCCAGCTTAGCGAGGCGGTGGCCACCAGCGAAATCCGCGAGGTGAACATCGGATTCAACCGGATGGCCCAACGATTGTCGAAGATCGAACAGGACCGTGCACTGATGCTGGCCGGTATCTCACACGACCTGCGCACGCCCTTGGCCCGGCTGCGACTGGAAACCGAGATGAGTGTGGACGACCCTCAGGCGCGCGAGCACATGGCCGCCGACATCGAACAGGTCAACGCCATCATCGACAAGTTTCTGGATTACGCGCGCCCCGACCACCAGGCGCCGGAACGGGTCAGCCTGAACCAGGTCATCGAGGCTGCCACTTTCTCTCTGGGCAGCGACCCCAACACGGTGATCAGCACCAGCCTGCCCCCGGACACCGTGCTGATGGGTGACGCCACCGAGTTGCACCGGGTGTTTGCCAACCTGCTGGAAAACGCACAGCGTTACGGGCGAGACCCTGTCACCGGCGTCGCCCGCATTGAGATCGCGGCCAAGACCAAGGACGACTGGGTGCTCATCAAACTCCGAGACCACGGCGTGGGCGTGAGCACCGACATGCTGAGCCAGCTGACACAACCGTTTTTCCGGGGCGACGTTTCACGCACCTCGGCCACCGGCACCGGCCTGGGCCTGGCCATCGTGGAACGCGCGATCTCGCGCATGGGCGGCCGGTTCGCTCTGGCCAACAGCAGCACCGGCGGCCTGTCCGCCCACATCAAGCTGCCATTGGCCAAGGCCTTGGCCAAAGCCTGACCGGCGACTTTTTCAGCCCAGTGCAACCAGCATTGCCACGGCGCGTGCCTCGATGGACAGGCCTTGCCCGACCGGGCCGAGTTTCTCGGCCGTCTTGGCTTTCACATTGACCTGACTCACCGTGAGGCCCAGCACGTCCGCGATGCGTTGGCGCATCGCGTCGATGTGCGGCGCCAGCTTGGGTGCCTGAGCGATCACGGTGCTGTCAATGTTGCCGATCTCGAATCCCGCCGCGCGCACCCGCCGCGCCACCTCGGCCAGCAACACGCCGGAATCCGCGCCCTTGAAGCGCTCGTCGGTGTCGGGGAAATGACGGCCAATGTCGCCCAGCGATGCGGCGCCGAGCAGGGCATCGGTGATCGCGTGCAGCAGCACGTCGGCATCCGAATGGCCCAGCAGGCCGAGCGTGTGCGGCACATGTACCCCGCCGATGATGAGTGGACGCCCGGGTACGAGCGCATGGACATCCCAGCCCTCACCGATGCGAAAGGGAATGGCAACAGGTTTCATGGGCGGCTTTTCAGGATGGCTTCCGCCAGGGCAAAGTCTTCCGGGTAGGTGACCTTGAAATTTTGCGCGCTGCCGGCAACGAGCAGCGGCGCGTGACCGGCCAGTTCCATCGCGCTGGCTTCATCGGTGATGCCGGCAAAGCCGCTCGCGGCTCGATCAGCCAACGCGGCCTGCAACGCGCCGATTCGGAACATCTGCGGCGTCTGTGCGAGCCACTTGTCGGACCGGTCCACGGTGGCCGCCGCACGGCCTTGGCGCTCTGCCTTGAGCGTGTCGGGCAACTTCAGCGCCAGCAGGCCACCCACCGGGTCGTTCTGGCAGGTATCGATCAAATCATTGATCTGGCCCGGGGTGACCAGGCAGCGCGCCGCGTCATGCACCAGCACCCAGTCGTGCTCACTGGCTCCGCCGTCTCGCAGCGCCTGCAAGCCGTTGAACACGCTGTGCGCCCGGGTGTCGCCACCACAGCGGGCCAGCTGAAAGCGTGGGTCGTCCAGGCTGAGAAAACGGTCGCCCGGCGCCAGCACGATCAGGCAGGTGTCGATGCGGTCCACCGCCTGGAACGCCGCCAGGGTGTGCAGCACCATGGGCTGGCCCGCGACCTGTTCGTATTGCTTGGGTGCGACCGTGCCCGCGCGCGAACCGGTGCCCGCGCAGGGCAGCAAGGCGTGGCAACGGGGCCCGTCGTCAGGCGGAATGGGGGTGCTGGCTTCGGTCATGGGGCAGTGTGCATTCTAGAATCAAGGCTTTCACACCCCCCACCTCATCAGGTGGGGGGTGTTTGTCTTGGGAGCACGTCGCGTGCTTCCGCACCGAGCCTGACTCCGAGCCCATGGACCTGCCCAAACTCATTCCCGGCAAACGCTTCACCCTGCCTCGCCCCATCGGTGCGGCAGATGCGTCGTTGCTGGCCCAGATCGCAGCGCGCGAAAAGGCCGCCGGCCGCCTGACGGCGATCGTCACCGCCGACGCCACCGACGCACAGCGCCTGATCGACGAAATGGCGTTCTTCGCGCCCGAGCTGCGCTGCGCGCTGTTTCCCGACTGGGAGACCCTGCCCTACGACACGTTCTCGCCCCACCAGGACCTGATATCGGAGCGGCTGGCCACCCTCTGGCGCATCCAGCAAAAGGATAAAGACACCGGTGCCGATGTGGTGCTGGTGCCCGCCACCACCGCGCTTTACCGGCTGGCGCCGCCCTCCTTTCTGGCGGGCTACACCTTCCAGTTCAAGGTCCGGCAGAAGCTGGACGAAGCCAAACTCAAAGGTCAGCTCACCCTGGCGGGCTACAACCACGTGAGCCAGGTGGTGAGCCCGGGCGAATACGCGGTGCGCGGCGGCCTGATCGACCTGTTCCCGATGGGCTCGATGGTGCCCTACCGCGTGGATCTTTTCGATGACGAGATCGACTCCATCCGCACCTTTGACCCGGACAGCCAGCGCAGCCTGTACCCGGTGCCCGAGGTGCGCTTGCTGCCCGGGCGCGAATTCCCCATGGACGAAGGCGCGCGAACACGGTTCCGCAGCCGTTGGCGCGAGCTGCTCGAAGGCGACCCAACCAAGAGCCGGATTTACAAAGACATGGGCAACGGCGTGGCCACCGCCGGTATCGAGTACTACCTGCCACTGTTCTTTGAGCAGACCGCCAACGTGTTCGACTACCTGGGCGAAAACGCCACCGTGGTCCTGCACGGCGACCTGGAGCCCGCTTTTCAGCGCTTCTGGCAAGACACGCGAGACCGCTACCGTCTCGTCAAGGGCGACCCGGAGCGCCCGGCCCTGCCACCCGAGAGCCTGTTCCTCTCGGCCGAACAGTTCTACACCGGCGCCAACGCGCACGCCCAGCTCGCGATCAGGCCGACGGTGGACGACGTCGTCGACAACGCCTTCGCGCAAAAGCTCGGCGACCTCTCGGTGGTGCGCGGTGCGGAAGACCCGCTTTCGCGCCTGCAAAGCCACATCCGCAACACCGCGCACCGTGTGCTGCTGCTGGCCGAAAGCGATGGCCGTCGCGAGAGCCTGCTGGACTTCCTGCGCGCCAGCGGCCTGAACCCGCCCGCCTTCGAAACGCTCGCCGAGTTCCAGGCCAGCGACGAAAAGACCGGCATTGCCACTTCGATGCTGACGGTCGGCTTCAGCTCGTTCGACGACGGCATCGACTTCGTCACCGAGACCGAGCTCTTCGCCGCCGGCCCCACCACGCGCCGGCGCAAGAAGCAAGAGCAGGTCAGCGATGTCGATGCGCTGATCAAAGACCTCTCCGAACTCAACGTGGGCGACCCGGTGGTGCACAACGCACATGGCATCGGCCGCTACCGCGGCCTGGTCCACATGGACATGGGCGAGAAAAATCCGGACGGCTCGCCCGCGCTGATGGAGTTTCTGCACCTCGAGTACGCCGACAAGGCCGTGCTCTATGTGCCGGTGAGCCAGCTGCAGCTGATCGGCCGTTACACCGGCGTGAGTGCCGACGAGGCGCCGCTGCACCGCCTGGGCAGCGGTCAGTGGGAAAAGGCCAAGCGCAAGGCGGCCGAGCAGGTGCGCGACGCCGCCGCCGAGCTGCTGAACATCTACGCCCGCCGGGCTGCGCGCCAGGGTCACGCGTTCCGCTTCTCGGCTCAGGACTACGAGATCTTCGCCAACGACTTCGGCTTCGAGGAGACCGCCGACCAGAAGGCCGCCATCCACGCGGTCATCCAGGACATGATCAGCCCGCGCCCGATGGACCGGCTGGTGTGTGGCGACGTCGGATTCGGCAAGACCGAGGTGGCCTTGCGCGCCGCGTTTGTGGCCGTCACCGGAGGGCGCCAGGTGGCGTTCCTCGCGCCCACCACGCTGCTGGCCGAGCAGCACTACCAGACCCTGGTGGACCGCTTCGGCAAGTGGCCGGTGAAGATCGCCGAGATGAGTCGCTTTCGCTCGCAGAAGGAAATCACCGCCGCCATGAAAGGCATCGCCGACGGGTCGGTGGACATCGTGGTGGGCACCCACAAGCTGCTGAGTGAAAAAACGAAGTTCAAAGACCTCGGCCTGCTCATCATCGACGAGGAGCACCGTTTCGGCGTCCGGCACAAAGAGGCCATGAAGGCCCTGCGCGCCGAGGTGGACGTGCTCACGCTGACCGCCACGCCGATCCCGCGCACGCTGGGCATGGCGCTCGAAGGCCTGCGCGACCTGTCGGTCATTGCCACCGCGCCGCAGCGCCGCCTGGCCATCAAAACCTTTGTGCGCAACGAAGGCAACGGCGTGATTCGCGAGGCCGTGCTGCGCGAACTCAAGCGTGGCGGCCAGGTCTACTTCCTGCACAACGAGGTCGAGACGATCGAGAACCGCAAGCAGAAGCTGGAAGAGCTACTGCCCGAAGCGCGCATTGCGATTGCCCACGGCCAGATGCCCGAGCGCGAGCTGGAGCGCGTGATGCGCGACTTCGTGGCGCAGCGCTACAACCTGCTGCTGTGCTCGACCATCATCGAGACCGGCATCGACGTGCCCACCGCCAACACCATCGTGATGAGCCGGGCCGACAAGTTCGGCCTGGCCCAGCTGCACCAGCTGCGTGGCCGCGTGGGCCGCAGCCACCACCAGGCCTACGCCTACCTCATGGTGCCGGACATCGAAGGCCTGACCAAACAGGCCACCCAGCGGCTCGATGCGATCCAGCAGATGGAAGAACTCGGCAGCGGTTTTTACCTCGCCATGCACGATCTGGAGATTCGCGGCGCGGGCGAGGTGCTGGGCGAAAACCAGAGCGGCAACATGCTCGAAGTGGGCTTCCAGCTCTACAACGAGATGCTGAGCGAAGCCGTGGCTTCGCTCAAAGCCGGGCGCGAACCCGACCTGCTCAGCCCGCTCAGCGTGACCACCGACATCAATCTGCACGCCCCCGCCCTGCTGCCGAGCGACTACTGCGGCGACGTGCACCTGCGCCTGTCGTTCTACAAGAAGCTCGCCACCGCCAAGACCACCGACCAGGTGGACGCGCTGCTGGAAGAGATCGTGGACCGCTTCGGCAAGCTGCCCGCCCAGGCGCAGACGCTGATCGACGTGCACCGCCTGCGCTGCCTCAGCACGCCATACGGCGTGATCAAGGTCGACGCGGCGCCCGGCGTCACCAACATCACCTTCAAGGCCAACCCGCCCGTCGAGCCGATGCGCATCATCGAACTGATCCAGAAGAACAAGCACATCAAGCTGGCGGGCAACGAAAAACTGCGCATTGAACGCGCCCTGCCCGAAGTGAAAGACCGGGTGCAGCTGGTGCGCGATGTGCTGCGTTCGCTCGGCCAGCCTCTGAAGGCCGCAGCGCCGGTCGTGGCGCCGACCGCTTAGGTGCTTGTCGGGGCGCATGGCAAGCGGCATGGTTTATGCATGCGTTCTGAGGCCATCTGAAAAGATGGCGCAACCCTTTCCCCAATCGTTCCAACGCCCGAAATGGAGCCCATCATGCTGAATCGACGCACCGTTCTGCACACCACCAGCGCCCTCTGGGCACTGGCTCTCACCGGCCAGGTTCAGGCGCAAACCGCCTACCCGAACCAGGCGGTGAAGATCATCGTCGGGCTGCCGGCGGGCGGCAGTGTGGATTTGATCGCTCGCACGCTCGGCGAGAAGCTCAGCGCCCAGCTGGGCCAGCCCTTCGTGATCGACAACCGCGCTGGCGGCTCGGGCCAGATCGGCATGCCGGCGGTGGCCAAGGCCGCGGCCGACGGGTACACACTGACGGTCTCGCCCGCCTCCTTCCTCACCACCAACAAGAGCATCTTCAAGTCACTGGCCTACGATCCGGAAGCCGATTTCATGCCGGTGTCGCGGCTGGTCAATCAGCCCATGGTGCTGGTGGTCCACGACAAGCAGAAGTACCCGACCGCCGCCGCCTTCCTCGCCGCTGCCAAGGCGGCCCCTGGCAAGATGACCTTCGCATCTTCGGGCGACGGCAGCCCGCAACACCTGGCCGGTCTCATGTTCGAAACCCGCACGCAGTCCAGCATGCTCCACGTGCCCTACCGGGGCGGCGCGCTCGCGATCAACGACATGCTGGCCGGCACGGTCGACGCCATGTTTGCCGTGTTGCCCGAAGCACTGCCGCACATCCAGTCGGGCAAGTTCCACGCCCTGGGCCTGATGAGCACGCAACGCTCTGCGGTGCTGCCCAACGTCCCGACCATGACCGAGGGCGGTCTGCCTGGCCTGAACCTGTCGGCCTGGATCGGCTTGCTCGCTCCCGCCAAAACGCCACGGGCCATCATCGACCAACTCAACCGCGCGGTGAACGTCGCCATGGATGCCGAGGTCAAGGGCAAGCTGGGCGCCAGAGGGATCGAGGTCGCCCTCAGCACGCCAGAAGAACTGCAGCGCGTCATCGCAACGGACATCAAACTGCATGCGGAGCTGGTCAAGGCCGCTGGCCTCACGCCGCAATGAGCCTCCCTGGGCTGGGATAATCCCGGCCCATGATGCAAGCTGACGCCTCCCCCACCGAATACGCCCCCGGTCTCACCATCCAGGGCTTCACCGCGCCACTGAACCTCAAGGACTTCAAGCTCATCGCGTTCGACATGGACTCCACGCTCATCAACATCGAGTGCGTGGACGAGATCGCCGATGCAGTGGGCCGCAAGACCGAGGTGGCGGCCATCACCGAGGCCGCCATGCGCGGCGAGATCACCGACTACAAGGACAGCCTGCGCCGGCGCGTGGCCCTGCTCCAGGGCGTGACGGTGGCCGACATGGAGCGCGTCTACACCGAGCGGCTGCGGCTGAACCCTGGCGCGGTCGAGCTGGTGCGCGCCTGTAAGGCCGCCGGCCTGAAGGTGCTGCTGGTCTCGGGCGGTTTCACTTTCTTTGCCCACCGCGTGCGGGACACCCTGGGCATCGACTTCGTGCGCGCCAACGTGCTGGAAGTGCAGAGCGGCCCCAACTGCGGCCAGCTCACCGGCCGCATGGTGGACCAGGCCTGGGGCGACATTTGCGACGGCGCTGAGAAACGCCGCACGCTGCTGGAAGTGGCTGCGCTGCTGGACATCGAACCCCGCCAGTGCATGGCCGTGGGCGATGGCGCCAACGATCTGCCCATGATGGGTGTGGCAGGCCTGTCGGTGGCGTACCACGCCAAACCCGCCGTGCGCGCACAGGCCATGGTCGCCATCAACGAAGGCGGTCTGGACCGCTTGCTACAGGTGTTCAACCCCGCATGAGTGACCGCCTGCGCACCTGGGCCGCCGGCCTGCGGCGCGACTGGCGACGCCACCTCGGATCGGTCGCGCTGTTTGTCGGCGTGCTGCTGGCGGTGCAGTGGTGGCAGACGCGGCACGTGGCGGGCGGCCCACTGCCCGCGGCAGCGCTGGACGCGCCCCTGGCGGTGCGCGATGCTTCAGGCACCGTGCGCGACAGCAACCTGCGCGCCGAACTGGCCGCCCTGCAGCAAACCCACCCGGGCCACAACGTAGGCCTGTATGTGTGGGCCGAGTGGTGCCCGATCTGCAAAACCATCCAGGGCACGGTGGACGGTCTGACGAAAGACAGCCCGGTGATCACCGTGGCCATGCAATCGGGCCCGCCAGCGGCGGTGGGCCGCTACCTGCAATCGCAAGGCCTGGCTTGGCACACCCTGGTGGACCCGCGATCTCAGCTAAGCCGATCACTGGGATTTGGTGCCGTGCCCGCGTTCGCGGTGATCACGCCGCAAGGCGAGCTGCGCCACCCCACCGTGGGGCTGACCAGCGGCTGGGGCATGCGCCTGAGGCTGTGGCTGGCCGACTGAACGTGTCCCGGCTCAGGAGCGGGGCCTGGCCTGTTGGCGGTCGTGTTTCTGGCGGCGGATGTCGTGGCTGGCCCGGTCCTGCGCTTTTTCCACCCGCACCGCCTCGCGGCGGGTCACCTGCCCATCGGCCTCGGTGCGGCGCTCCAGCCGGTTGATGTGGCGCTGCTGCTGCTCCAGCCGAGCCTGCTCGCGCACCGTGAGCTGACCCGATTCCACACCGTGGGTGATCCGGTCCGACTGGCGGTCCTGCCGGTTGTCCACCCGCTGTTGCTGCGGATCGGCCAGGCCGCCTTCATGGGCGAGGACATGGCCCGCAAAAAGGCTGGCAGCGCTGAAGGCGACAGCAGACAAGGTCTTGGAGCAGAAGGTCATGGGGCGTTCCTCTTGAGGTTGAAGGGTTCGCACGGGCCGTCGGCACCATGCCCCCCTTGAACCGGCCCGGGGTGCAGCGGCTTACGCATCTGCGAGAAAATCCTGCTCATTCGCAAGGGCATGGCGTAAGAACCGGCAAGGTGCCGGGTTCAACCGGTCATGTGCCCAACCGTTCACCGACCACTCTCCTCATGAAGACGCCCACCCGCCCCCCGCTCCGGTGCCTGCTGGCCGCCTGCATGGTCGGTGCGCTGCTGGCCAGCGCGGCCGCTCATGCCGCCCCCATCGCCGTGCCCGACACGCAAGACTGGGCGCGCCTCACCCCGGAGCAGCAGGTCCAGCGCAAGGCCGAGATCCGCCAGAAGCTGCAGCAGGCCACCCCGCAGGAGCGCAACGCTTTTCGCCAACAGCTGCGCCAGCAGATCGAAACGCTGTCGCCGACCGAACGCCAGGCCCTCATCGACAGCACCCGCCAGCGCTGGCAGCAACTCAGCCCCGAACAGAAACAGCGCCTGACCGAGGAACGGCGCGAGCAAGTCAAGGCCATGACGCCCGAAGAGCGCCAGGAACTGCTTCGGCAACGCCGCGAAATCCTGGACAAGCTCAGCCCGGCCGAGCGCAGAGCCCTGCGCGAAAAGCTCAAGCCCGACTGAACGCCCGCATGGATTCACCCTCTTCCCACAGCGCCCTGGGCGCCTCCATCGGTCAGTTGGGCCGCTGGCTCGGACGCGCGGTGTTGCCACCTGGGCTGCCCACCGCCCAGGGCGACGACTGGTCGCTCTGGCACGCGTCCTGCCGTGGCGACGAAGCCAGCGCCACCCGACTCGTTCACCACCTCACGCCCCAGGCGCACGGCCTGGCGATGCAGATGCTGGCGCGCCGGGAAGACGCCGAAGACGTGGTGCAAGAGTCCTTTCTGCGCCTGTGGAGCAGCCGCCCGAGCGACGCGCACGGCGCCACGCTCGCCACTTTCTTCAACACCATCGTCATCAACCGCTGCAAAACCTGGCTGGTGCGCCGCCGGGAACTCAGCGCCGACCCCGACCAGCTGACCGAACTCTCCGATGCGCAACAGGAGGCCAGTTCCTCAGCACCCGACGATCTGCCCACCCTGAGCGCGGCGCAATGGCAGACCGCCATGGCCCGCCTGCCCGCCCGCCAGCGCATGGCGCTGGCCATGTGGGCCTATGCCGATGCCGATGTGGCCGACATCGCCCGGTCATTGGAACTCGATCGCAACGCCGCGCATCAACTGCTGCACCGGGCCAAGGCCGCCTTGCGGCAACAGCTCCAGGAGCCCACCCCATGAAAACACCTGTCCGCCCCATCGCCCATCCCAACGACGCCGAACTGCGCCAGCAGTTGCGCGAAAGCCTGACGCCATTGTCCAGCGACGAGTTGCGAGCGCTGGAAGCGCGGGCGCTGGAACAGTGGCGCCAGCGCACGGCAGCGCAGGCACAGCACCGTGGTCCGCTGGCGGTGATGCAAGCCCATTGGCGCTTGCACCCCGCTTGGTGGAGCGGCAGCTTGCTGGCGCTGTGCCTGGCCGCCTTGTTGCTGACCAAGCCCTGGGCACAGCCCGATCCAGCGCTGGACGAATTGCTGCAACCCGATGTGCTGTCGCTGATCGCTGCGGGAGAACTCTGAAGTCGGGCGGCTGCTGACGGTCGACCCGACCAACGCGTCCGCGCCTCAGCTCCCGGTGCGCTTGACGCGGTGGCCCATCGATTGCAGCGCCACCATCACCCGGTCCACGTGATCGCCCTGGATTTCGATCACCCCGTCCTTCACCGTGCCGCCGGTGCCGCAAGCGGCCTTGAGTTGTTTGCCCAGCGCCGCGAGCGCGGCGGGTTCGAGCAGCACCCCCTTCACCAGCGTGACCGCCTTGCCGCCGCGGCCCTTGGTTTCGCGCCCGACGCGAACGATGCCGTCGCCCTCGGGCACCACCGCCCGCTGGCACAAGCAATTAGCCACCGGCTGGCGGCAGCCCGGGCACATGCGGCCTGCATCGGTGGAGTACACCAACCCGCTCAAGGAGGACAACTTGTCTTTCATGGGTCGGCATCGTAACGCGGCACCGCAGCGCCAGAGACGCGACCGTTAAACTCGGTCCCTCATGCCATTCACCGATCTGGGGCTGTCCCCCGCCCTTGCCCAGGCCGCCGCCGAACTCGGCTTCGACACACCCACCCCCATTCAGCTGCAAGCGATTCCCGCCGTGCTGAGCGGCGCCGATCTGCTGGCCACCGCGCAGACCGGCTCCGGCAAAACGGCGGCCTTCGCCCTGCCCTTGCTGCAGCGCCTGCAGAGCGGCACGCCGCTCACACCCCGGCGGGTTCGCGCGCTGGTGCTGGTGCCCACACGCGAGCTCGCCGCCCAGGTGGGCGAGGTGTTGCGCAGCCTGGCCCAACACCTGGCAGACCGGCCACGCATCGCGGTGGCCTTTGGTGGTGTGTCGATCAACCCGCAGCTTATGGCGCTGCGGGGCGGTGCCGATGTGATGGTGGCGACACCCGGCCGCCTGCTCGACCTGGTGGAACACAACGCGCTGCGCCTGACGGCGGTGGAGTTGCTGGTGCTCGACGAGGCCGACCGCCTGCTGGACCTCGGCTTTGCCGACGAACTGCAGCGCGTGCTGGCTTTGCTGCCCGCTCGCCGGCAGAACCTGTTTTTCTCGGCCACGTTCCCGTCCGCCGTCGAGGCCCTGGCGGGCAGCCTGCTGCACGAGCCGCAGCGCGTGGACGTGCCCGCGCCTGCGCAAGCAGAAGCGGTGGTCCTGCAACGCGCCATCGCAGTCGATGCCGGTCGCCGCACACAGCTCTTGCGCCAGCTGATCAAGGACAACGGCTGGGAGCGCGTGCTGGTGTTCGTGGCCACGCAATACAGCGCCGAGCGCGTGGCCGCCAAGCTGCACCACGGCGACCTGTTCGCCACCTCGTTCCACGGCGGACTGAGCCAGGGCGCGCGCAAACAGGCCTTGCAGGAATTCAAGGAAAAACGCTGGGATGTTGTGGTGACCACCGACCTGGCCGCGCGCGGCATCGATATCGCTCAGCTGCCGGTGGTGGTGAACTACGACCTGCCGCGCTCGGCGGTGGACTATGTGCACCGCATCGGCCGAACCGGGCGCGCCGGACACAGCGGTCTGGCGGTGAGCTTCGTGAGCGCCGGCACCGAAGCGCATTGGCGCCTGATCGAAAAACGCCAGGGCCTGAGCCTGCCGCTGGAGCAACTGTCCGGCTTCGAGCCCACCGATGTGGCCCCTCCGGCCGGGCCTGCGGGCGGCGGCGTCAAGGGGAAACGCCCGAGCAAAAAAGACAAGCTGCGCGCGGCCGCCGTCGCACCGAACGCCGCCCCCAAGGCAGACTGAAACGGCCACAAAAAAGCCCACCGTGAAGTGGGCTTTTTTGTGCAAGTCAGAAGACCTTGCTGTCTGGTGGGCGGTGCAGGGTTCGAACCTGCGACTTCCACCGTGTGAAGGTGGCACTCTACCGCTGAGTTAACCGCCCGAAATTCTGGTCAGCTCGTCGCTGGTCCGGTCATTCGGAAGCCTCAAATTATAGCCTGATCTTCCAGGCCAAAATGGGATGCCGAAAAAACTTCAGTGCCCCCACGCAAGGCGCGTCAAGCGGCTGCGAGAGAGCGCCAGAGGGTTTTGCCTTTGCAGGCCTTGTCCAGATCGGCCAGCGCGGCTTCGTGGGCGACAGCTTCCTGGTCATTGGCCCGAAGCACCGGCAACTCGAAACGACGCAGGTCGACCTGCACCACCTCCATGCCGCCTTCGGTCGAAGCGTCGCCCGCCTCCATGAGCAGCGCATCCTGGCCCCGCGTCATGTTGATGTAGACGTCGGCCAGCAGCTCGGCGTCGAGCAGCGCGCCGTGCAGCGTGCGGCCCGAGTTGTCCACGCCGAGGCGGTCGCACAGCGCATCCAGCCCGTTGCGCTTGCCCGGGAACATCTCCTTGGCCATCACCAGCGTGTCGATCACGCTGACCACATGGGCCTTCATGGGCGGCTGGCGGAGTCGCTCCAGCTCCTTGTTCAGGAAACTGATGTCGAACGGGGCGTTGTGGATGATCAGTTCCGCGTCCTTCAGGTACGCCAGCACCTCATCGGCAATCTGTGAAAACCTGGGCTTGTCACGCAGGAATTCGTTGCTGATGCCGTGCACCTTGAGCGCATCTTCGTGGCTGTCGCGCTCCGGGTTGACGTAGAAGTGCAGGTTGTTGCCCGTGAGCTTGCGGTTGAGCAGTTCCACCCGTTCTCGGCGGACAGGCCGGTGGTCTCGGTGTCCAGAACGATCTGGCGCATCAGTGGTTTTCCTTGGCGTGGTTGATCGAGTATTTCGGGATTTCCACCGTCACATCCTGCTGCGCCAGGATGGCCTGGCAAGACAACCGCGAGTTCGGCTCCAAGCCCCAGGCACGGTCGAGCAAGTCTTCTTCGGCTTCGTCCAGCTCGCCCAGACTCTTGAAGCCCTCGCGCACCACCACGTGGCAGGTGGTGCAGGCGCAGCTCATGTCGCAGGCGTGTTCGATCTTGATGTCGTTTTCCAGCAAGGCTTCGCAGATGGACGTGCCGGCCGGCGCGCTGATGCTGGCGCCTTGGGGGCAGTACTCGGGGTGGGGCAGTATTTTGATGATCGGCATGTTGTTTCAGACTTCTTCGACTTTGCGACCGGCCAGTGCATGCCGGATGCCGCGGTTCATGCGCTGGGCGGCAAAGGCTTCGGTTCCTTTGGCCAGGGCTTGGGTGGCGGCTTCAATGTCGCTGGCGGTGTCGCTCAGCGCGATTTCTGCCAGCGAGGCCATGAGTGCTTCAATGGCAGCGCGCTCGGCAGCGTCCAGCAAGTCGCCGTCGGCCGCCAGTGCGGTGCGGGTGGCCGCCAACATGCGGTCGGCATCCACACGGGCTTCGACCAGGGCGCGCGCAGCCATGTCCTGCTGGGCGGTGCTGAAGCTGTCTTGCAGCATGGCGGCAATCTGCTCGTCCGACAGTCCGTAGGCCGGCTTGACGTCGATCTTGGTCTCGACACCGCTGCCCTGCTCTTTGGCGCTGACCGACAGCAGACCATCGGCGTCGACCGTGAACGTGACACGGATGCGGGCCGCACCGGCGGCCATGGGCGGGATGCCACGCAGCGTGAAGCGCGCGAGGCTGCGGCAGTCGGCCACCAGATCGCGCTCGCCCTGCACCACATGCAGCGCCAGCGCGGTCTGACCGTCCTGGTAGGTGGTGAAGTCCTGGG
>LNFM01002276.1_pt1 | contig 40620 bp, 33 predicted proteins | sample 596031 | NCBI WGS metagenome assembly LNFM01 (sample SAMN04254537, study PRJNA301005) | activated carbon metagenome | isolation source: dual media filters at the Ann Arbor, Michigan drinking water treatment plant | place: USA: Ann Arbor | reverse complement strand
CTGCTGGCCTCCTGCCCAGCCAGCAGCTTGAATCACAATCAATCCCGCTTGGGAATCCCCTATCGATTCAGTCTCATCAGGACAGACTCTAGGCCTCAGCGAATGACCTGCTTCTCCGGGCGCGGCGACTGGCCCGCCGTTGCGGCTGATGGCCCGCGCACCGCCGGAACCGCGGCGCTGGCAAACTGGAAAATACGAACGATCGGGCCGCCCGACCGCCCTGGTGAAGGCGCGAAATAGGCAACCTGCCTGCCGCCTTTAATATATTGACGATAAACGCGCAGCTCAGCTTCATAATAAGCGGCTTCGTCGCGATATCGATCAAAATCAGATAGAATGGCGAAATCGGCCCGGCATCCGGCAAGCGTCGACGGATCGATGGTCCCCAGATCCACGACCGACGATTTACCGCGCCACCGGCCGATCACATCGGCACTGATCTTGCCCTTCAGATAATAGCCGGCGTTGACACAGCCGGCGGCGCCAGCCGGAGTCAGGAACGTCCAGGGTTGGGGGAGCATGTCGATACCAAGATGTTCAAGCATCACGATACTGCCGGGCGGAAAATGGGCCTTGGCCCAGTCCGCCGCGCGCGATCGTGTATCATGCTGTCGCTCGATGGCCTCGGCATGGGCGGTGGCCACCATCGGTACCCCCAGCAGCACAACCATCGCCGCCTCAAGCCCCCATTGCGGCATCCGCGGCAATGTCCCGCGCAACCAACCACCGGCCGCGACAACAGCAACGGCGACAAAAATCGAAACAAAGGGCAGCAGCGGCAATATCCAGCGCGCCCAGATGATCCGCTGACTGCAAATCGCGATCAGGAACACCAGGGACACTGGCACCAATGTCGCCAACGCCTCTGGCGACCGGCGACTGGCCAGGACGACGCCCAGCGCCGCCAGCACCAAGCCGAGCACGCCAATCGCATGGCGGAGCGGATCAGCGATATACCAACCGAGATTCCACAGGAAACTGCCGCCGGTCGCCCCCAAATGATGGAGCTGCGCCTCGCCACCCACATTGGTCGCGACGGTCGCGCTATCAAGAAGCAGAAAGGGAGACACAAGGACCAGAGTGATCGGCGCAGCGAGCAGGCCGGTCGCCAAGCGCAGCATTTCCTGGCGACGGTCGCAATCAGCGCGGGCTATCCTGCTGCCCCCGACAGCCAGTAACGACAGCACGACAACGGCGCAGGGCCATTTGGTCGCACAAGCAAGGCCAGCCATTGCACCGGCGATCAAGTAATCGCGCCACCGCCCTCGCCGTGCGACGCTGATCGACGCCAGCACGCACAGCAGCATGAAAACCGTGGCCTGGATGTCCGTTCGGACAACTTGCGACCATTTAACATGCAGCGGGTTAATCGCCAGCAGCAAGCCGGCGATCAGCGCCGTGCGATCGCCAAACAGCCGCTTAACGATCAGAAAGGTCAGAAATACGCACAGGACACCGCAGCCGACAAAGAAGTAGCGCGCAGGCAAAAAGGCGATCCCGGGGTCCTGATATACCGCTGCGGCAAACGCCTCGGCATTGGCGAACCGGCCCGTCATCAGGCCAATCACATACACGCCGATTTCGATGATCACGATGGCATACAGCATCGTCGTCCCCGGATGGCCAAACCAGCCAGGATTTAACGTCTGATTTCTGATCATCTTCAGACCAGTAATCATGAAGAACGGCTCGTCTGGATCAAGCAACGCAGGCAGGCCATAGCCTATACCATGCAGTCGCATTAAAACAGCAACTACCAAAATTATGAAAACTATCTGATTTTGTTTTGATCGGATGAAATTATTAATTACCATTATTTACCGATCGCTGTCTCAGCAGAAATACATAACATCGGGATACAAGTCCCCACGGGGACAGGCAAGCCTCTGCGCGCCCCGTTGAGCGCTTGCATATGGTACCTTGGGGATAATGGCGCGCCGCCCCCAGAAAGGGAATGCGCGCCAGGGCATATGGCGGGTAGCGACGTCCGGACGGTGTCCCCAGCAACGGCGCCCAAAGCTGGGTAACGAGCGCCGGGAGAGCCCTGCAGGGAAGCGTTTCCCAACGATAACCGAGCGGCAGGGTGATGGGGAGCGCAAAACGCTCCCCAATCTTCAGAACTTGCCGCCCAGCCGGATGCCGATCGTGCGCGGCGTGGTCACCACCACATAAGGCCGCTGCGAGCATGATCCGCATTCTTGGAAACGGGAAAGCTCACCACGCGCGTCGAACGCATTCTGCACGAACAGCTCAAGCGTATAATCCTTAAAACTCGTGCCAAAGGCGAAATTGGCCGATGCAAAGGCAGCCAGCCGCCCCTGCAGCGCAGCCGGGTTGACGATGTTGCCCGTCCCCGCCTGGGTTACCGCCGTGCGCAGATCGGATGCAGCCGAGGTCTGATAGGTCACCAGTGCCTGGCCATATACCTTGGCGCTGCCGACCGGCACGGTATAGCGCCCGCTCGCCGACAGCTTAAATTCAGGCGTGATCGGCAAACGCGTGCCGGCCGGCGCCGAAATGAAATTGCCGCCGCCAGCGCAAGTGAAGGTAGGATCATCGACCGAGCACAAATTGCGCTTGATCCGCGCATCGGTATAGGACGCCGCCCCGGTCAATGACAGGCCGCCGCTGCTATAGCTGGTATCGACTTCCACGCCGCGAATGCGCGCATCGGGGCCGTTGTGGATTTCGGTAAAGCTGTTCTGCCCCAGGAACGAGAATTGGAAAGCGCTCCATTCCTGCTGATAAATCGCGCCGTTGAAACGCAGCGCACCGCCGAGCAACGTCGTCTTCCAGCCAATTTCATAATTGGTCAGGAAATCGGCCTCATAGGGACCAACCGTCGCGCGCCGATTGATACCGCCCGGACGGAAACCGCGCGAGACAGTGCCATAGACGAGCACATCGTCAATCGGTTTCCAGCTGAGGTTGAAGCGGTAAGTAACGCCCTGCCCCTGGGTGTTGCGTGGCCTGAGCGTGCCGCTCGCAAAAGTCGCCAAATTAGTGCAAGGGCCTCCCGCTACTGCAGCTGGCAGCAGGGTGCCGGTCGGGTTGTCGCGCAGCACCTGGCCCGTTGTCGTGAAGCAACCGGCAACGCCCGTGCGCGAGCTGCCCGCCGCGTTGAACGGCGGCCCATTGGGATCACGGCCAAAGCCGAAAAAGCCAATCAGCGAATTGTCAAAGATATAGGCGCGGCCGCCCGCAGTCGCGGTCAGGCGTGGGGTGATGTCATAGCTGGCCTCGCCAAACATCGCATAGTCGCGGTCAACGCGGAATTGCTCGGTCAGCCATAATGTCCCCGGCAAGCCGTTGACCGACAAATTAGGGGCGAGCCCCTGCACCAGATATTCCTGGTGAATCTGGTTGGTCTGGCGCTGGAAAAAGCCGCCAGCGACGATGCGGAATCGCTCTTCCTGTGGCGAGGCAACGCGGAATTCGTGGCTCATCTTGGTGAAGTGATCGGTGCCAATGATCAGCTGGCGGGAATCGATATTCTGGCCGGCCGCGTTCTGGAAATAGAAATAGCCAGCAACCCCGCCGACAGACGAATAGAGTGAATCATATGCTTCGGCATAATCGGTATAATCCGACACCTGGCGCGCCCTGCGATCGAAATAGGCGCCCGCATAGGTGAGGTCCCAATTGCCGAGCTTGCCCTGGATCGTCAGCGCCGCCTGGACGAAGCGATCACGGCGATTTTCCGGAAAGAAATGCTGCACCTGCAAATCACCGACCGACTGGTCGGTGCCAAAGGTGCCGTTGTTGCGCTGCTCCTGATACAGCACCGTCGGCGTCACCGTCCAATTCTCGTCGAGGTCGATCTTCAGTGCTGCACGCCCCCCATAAATATCTGAATCATTATAGTCTTTTTCGACGAAGGCAGCATTGTTGACGGTGATGCCGCCCGGCCTTGGCAAGAAGCTCCGCGTCCCGGGGACGTTATCAATATAACCAGCGTCATGCTGGTAAAAACCCGTCACGCGCAGCGCGATAATCTCGTTCAGCGGCGCATTGATGACGCCTTCGATCAAACCGCCGACGCCGCCCTTGTTGACGGTGTTTACGGTGCCATCAAGGCGACCATAAAAGCCAGTGTGATCGGGCTTGTTGGTGATGATGCGGATCGTGCCCGCCTCCGATGACGCGCCGTATAGCGTACCCTGCGGGCCAGCGAGGCTCTCAATCCGGGCCACGTCATAGATATGGATATCGGGCGTGCCGCCGATCGTCGTGATCGGCTGTTCATCGAGATAAAAGCCAACCGACGGGAGCGACGCCGAATGATTGCCATCGCCGCCCGAGGCCACGCCGCGGACATAGACGGTGGTCACACCAGGCTGTGAGCTCTGGAACGAAACCGACGGGAGCAAGGCAGTGAAATTCTGGAAATTGGTAACGTTAAGCTGATCGAGCTTTTTCTCACCCAGCGCCAGAATGCTGAGCGGCACATTCTGAATATTCTCTTCGCGCTTCTGGGCCGTGACGATGATGTCATTGTCCGATGCGGCATCCTCGATCGCCGACTCAGCGGCAGGCGCGGTCTGCGCCAAAGCCGCGGTTGGAAGTATTGCGACCGAGCTCAGCAGGGCAGCAAGCACAGCGCGCGAGGAAGAAAATTTCATGTAACCCCCAAATGACGAAATTTCATGCCGCGATGTTCTGCCTCAAGGCCTTTCCCGTCAAGTTCATGACGAATTAGTTTCTATTTGTTGAGCGAATGTTGCTGTTTTGCAACGGCGCATCAGCGCGTTGGCACCACCGGATAGGCGTCAATCACATCACCCAGCGCGGCGCGGAGGGGATCCAGCCACGCATCGAACCCGGTCCAGGCTTCGATCCCGTCGCGGAAAATCGGTTGGCGCACCTGTTCCGAACTGGCCGTCCGCACTGCGCGCTCGGTTTCGTGAAAGGCCAGGCAAGCGGGCTCAAATGCGAGCCCACAAGCGGCCAGCAACGCCCGCACCTGCGCCTCAGTATCCTCGACCATCGCTTCATAAATGACGCGATAGGGCGGCGCGGGCATCGTCTCCCCGAAATGCGTCATCAGCCGGACATAGTCCCGATAATAACGCCCCATATCGTCAAGCGCATAGCTGAACGCCTGGCCCCGCGCGAAATGCTGTTTGAAGTTTGAAAAGCAGCAAGCGATCGGGTGGCGGCGCGCATCGATGATCTTCGCGTTGGGCAGGATCAGCCGGATCAGTCCGGCATGCGCCCAGTTATTGGGCAATTTATCGATGAAATAAGGCTTGTCGCTGCGACGCTGGATGGCGGCGCGTTTCAAATAATCGACACCCATATCGTGCAGCGCGTCGGCCGAAAGTGCAGCGACCCCGGCCGGATAATCGTCGATCCGCCGGGCCAGCGTTGGCATATCGGGCAATTCGGACGTACCCTCAACCAGGCTGTGGCTCGACAAAATCTGTTCGACCAGCGTCGATCCGGCGCGCGGCATGCCCAGAATGAAGATCGGATCGGGCGCGGGGCATCCCTGCCCGGCGCGGGCCGCAAAGAAATCAGGCGTGAACAGCGCGATGCTTTGATCGACGAAAGCGGTCGTCTCATCGGCATCATAAACGATCTTGGTCCGCCGAAGCGCATTGCCTCGCGCATAATGATCGAACGCCGACTCCGCCTCGCCGCGATCCTCCAGCGCCTTGCCCAGCGCGAAATCGAGGTGGAAGCGATCCTCATCACTAGTGTCGCCGCGCGCGAGCGCTGCTTGCATCGCGCCAATATCGTCAGCATCGAAGCGCACCGTCTTAAGATTGGCAAGGCTCCACCACGCTTCGCCCATCGCTGGCGCGAGCGCGATCGTACGGCGATAGGCGGCAATACCGTCAGCCTGGCGACCAACGGTTTTGAGCATATGGCCAAAGCTCATCCAGACGCGCGGTTGATCGGGTGCCTTGGCCAGGATCGCCTCATACAGCGCAATCGCCTCGTCAAAGCCGCCGATCCGGCCAAAGGCGGCAGCCTTCAAATTGGCATGGCCAAGGTGATCGGGCTCGTCATGCGTGACCAGATCGAGTTCGGCAATTGCCTCTGCTGGCCTGTTCAACCGATAGAGCACGATCGCCAGATTGGCGCGCGCCGCGGTGAAATCGGGCGCTAGTTCAAGCGCGCGACGGAGCAAATTCTCGGCATCCTTATACCGCCCGATCCGCCCGGCGAGCTCCGCCAGCATCCGGATCGCGGCGACATCGAAGGGATCGGCCTTCAGATGCTGACGGAGCAACGGCTCAGCCTCTGACAGGCGATTGTCATGCAGCGCCAGTGCGGCATCGATCAGCGCAGGCGGCCAGCGGCGGCTGTCGGGTTGCCAGGTGCGAGTTGATGCAGCGGACGGCATAGCGCGTCCTAGCGCTAGTCCGGCGCAAGGCGCCAGCCCCGGATTGTGATTGCTGTTGCCTATACCCCGGACGCTGCCCAAGCCCCGCGCGCCGCGCCGGGTGGGGAAATTGTCGCTGAGTCTTTGAAATTATTGGTCGGGGCGACAGGATTCGAACCTGCGACCCCCACACCCCCAGTGTGATGCGCTACCAGGCTGCGCTACGCCCCGACCGAGCGTGGGGCATTATGCGTACCGATGCCGTGATGCAAGCCTTACCCGACCGGCGGGGGTGATGGCGCGGTTTGCACGCTGAAGACGGCACTTGCCCGCGCGACACTGCGATCCCCGGTGGTCACTTGCGCCTCGCCAAACGCCAATGTCCGGCCAACCCGCACGGGGATCGCGCGGATTTCCAGCCAATCGCCGATCTTGGCGCTCCCAGTAAAGTCGCAGGTGAGGCTTACCGTGACGATCCCGCCTACGCCTGCCCCGGCCCCCTGCCCGGCCAGCGCACAGGCCAACCCCATCGCATTATCAGCCAGCGCGGCGATCAGACCGCCATGCGCCAGGCCGCGCGCGTTGGTATGCGGCGCAGCGATAAGCAAACCAATAGTCAGCACCTCGCCCTCGCGCTTCGAATAGAGCGGCTCCCAGGGTTCCGTCAGCGGACTTTTGCGGAAATGCGGCGCAAAGCCGGGCGCCGGATCAAACACGCGATGCCGCCGTGCGCAACGCATCATCCATCCACGCTGCGGGCGCATCATCGAACGCATAGAGCCTTGTTTCGACCAGATCGGGCCGGAAGCCATGCGCGTGGCAGCAATCAAGCGTGGGCGGGATGTTGGTGCGGACATTGGCGCGACCAGTGCGCAGGACAATGCCCTTATGGTACATGTCTAGCATCGGCACCGGGGTGGTGTCGCGCAGATGGATCGTCACGCTGGTCAGCAACCCCTCGGGCTCGGTCGCGCGGATCGCCTGGATCAGGGTTTCGAGCGTGCCGCAGGCATCGACGACGATTTCGTACATCATCGGCAGATCGCCGGGCAGCCTGATCGGGGTGGCGCCATAGGCCGCCGCCTGCGCCAACCGGACCGGGTCATCATCAGCATAATCGACTCGCCCCGCCCCAAGCGCAACCGCCAGACCGGCGGCATAGATGCCAATCACCGAGGCGAGCCCGCCCATCACCAGCACGCTCGCGCCCGGCCGCTCGGCAAGCTGCGGGGCGACCGCGCGCCAGCTGTCCGCCGCCATGTCGGCCGCACCGATCATCGCGACCGGATCAGCATCGGCGGGCAGCGGCACCAGCACGGCATCGGCAAAGGGCACGCTCACCAGATCAGCGGCGGCACAGCCATAATTGCCCGGGCGGCCCATGCCAAAGCCAGCCGCGAAGGGCACGGCCTGGCAGCGCCCAGTAAAGCCGCGTCGGCAATTGCGGCACGCGCCGCAGCTGATCTGCGAGGGGACGATGACGCGCTGGCCGGGCCGGACATGGCGAACGCCGTCGCCGACATCGACCACCTCACCGATCATCTCGTGCCCGATCGGCTCGCCGGCCGCCATCGGCGCCAGCCCGCGCACGAAACCGACATCGAGATCGCAGCGACCGAGCACGATCGGACGGACGAGGGCGGCCTCGGCGCCGGCCAGCACCGGCGTGGCCGCCTCGCGCCACTCGACCAGCCCGGGCCGCACAAAGGTGAGCTGGCGCATCAGGGCTTGGCCCCGTCGATCGCCAGCGGCACGTCATAATAGCTGACGACCGGGTCGCTGCCATAAGTCGCCTTGGCGCGCGCCGTCCAGGCGTCGCTGAACCAGGCTTGGGCCGCCGCTTTGCTCGACCAGTAATAGATGCCGCCAAAGCGCTTGGGCTCGATCGTGAAATATTTGCGGATCAGCCCGGGGATCGCCTGATAGCGCGGGACGGCCTTGTCGAACTCGGCCTTCAGATAGGCATCGGTCACGCCGGGCGGGGTGGCGATGCTGACGACGACCGCGACGCGGCCCTCGGGCGCATCTGGCTTGGCCGCAGCGGCAAGCGGCAGTGCGGCGAGTGCGGCGGCGGCGATCAACGGTGTGATCTTGGTGGAGGTGACCTTCATGACGAAACTCCTGATCGAGTGGCGACCGGGATTTACGCGCCCGGGTTAGCCTGTGTAAGCGTGAAGGTCGCAAATCGCTTTTGCACATTATGCAAAACGAGGTAGCATTGCTGGTGGACAGCGAAGACCTGAAACTATTGTTGATGCTCGACGAACGCGGCTCGCTGAGCGCGGTCGCCAAGCCGCTTGGGCTCGCCGTGTCGACCATTGCGCGGCGGCTGGAGGGGCTGGAAGCAGCGCTCGGGCTGCGGCTGCTTGACCGCCGCGCCAATGGCGTCCGGCTGACGGCGGATGGTAGTCGTATCGCTGCGCTTGCCACCCCGCTGGTCGAGCAAGCCGCGCAGATCGGACGGGCAGCAGCGGCGCTTGGCGCATCAAGTGCGGCGGGAAGCGTGACGATTTCAGCGACCGACCTGATCGTGACCGAGATACTCGCGCCTGCCCTGCCCATGCTGTGGCAAATGGCGCCGGGGTTATGCGTCACGCTGCGCCCCCAGGGTGAAGTGGTGAGTCTGGCCGCGCGTGAGGCCGATATCGCGCTGCGCATGTCGCGTCCGGAAGGCGCCAGCCTGATTGCGCGGCGGATCTTCGAAATCGATCTCGGCTGCTTTGCCAGCGCGGGCTATCTCGCCGGGCGCGATCCAGCGTCGCTGCGGCTGGAGGATGAACGACTGCTGATCTATGACGACAGCTATGGCCCCATCGCCGAGCTCGATTGGGTCGCCAAAGCGGGGCTGACCAGCGCTGTTGCCCTGCGCACCGGCAGCACGCGCGCGCTGCTGCAAGCGACCGAGGCCGGCGCGGGCATCGCGCTGTTGCCGGTCCCGTTTGCGCAGGCGGCGGGACTGATTGCCGTGCCATTGGCGCTTGCTGTGCCGCCGCGCCCAGTCTGGCTGCTGACGCACCGCGACATCCGCCGATTGCCCGCAATCCGTGCCGCGCATCGCTGGATCGCCGGTGCCTTTGCAGCGCTCGTGCCGCGCTGACACGATTGCGGCGGTTGCGCGCCCCTTGCGATGATGATAGCGCGCGCCACTTATAGGGCGACAGCTCGCCCCATCACCCCAGCCAGTTCAGGACGTTCATGTTCATTCCCCCCGCCTTTGCCCAGACCGCTGGCGCCGCCGCCGATGGCAACGGATCGATCGCGATGATCATCCCCTATCTGCTGCTGCTCCCACTCGCCTATTTCCTGCTGATCCGCCCGCAGCAACAGCGGATGAAGAAGCTGCAGGACGCCGTGAACGCGGTGAAGAAGGGCGATGAAGTAACGACGGCAGGCGGCATCGTCGGCAAGGTCATCAAGGTGGATGAGCGGATCGTCGAGGTCGAAATCGCGACGGGTGTGAAGGTCAAGGTTGTCAAGGCAACGCTGGCGGCGATCGCGCCGAGCGGCGCCGGCAAACCTGCGAACGACTGAGCGCCACCATGCAGGATTTCCCGCGCTGGAAAGTCAGCTCAATCATCGCCTTTATCGTCGCGCTGATGCTGCTGGCGGTGCCAAGCTTCATCCCCGAAAGCGCCACGACTGGCCTGAACGACAAGCTGCCGCGCATCAATTTCGGTCTTGATCTGGTCGGGGGCAGCTATTTGCTGCTTGAAGCAGACACCAAGGACGTCGCCGTCGCCCGGCTGGAGCAAATGCGCGACACGGTGTTGACGGAGATGAAGCGCGGCAATCCCCGGATCGGGATTGGCGATATCTCTACCCGCGATGGCAAGTTAAGCTTCCTGCTGCGCGATGTTACCCAGGTTGATGAAGCGCGTGAACGCCTGCTGCCGCTCACCAATGGTGCCGGCCTCACTGGCCAGCGTGACTGGAATATCGAAGTCGTCGACGGCCAACGTTTCGTGCTGACCCAGACGGAAGCGGGGCTGACTCAGGCCATCAATACCGCGATGGGCGATGCAACCGAAGTGGTGCGCAAGCGGATCGACGAACTCGGCACGCGCGAACCAACGATCATCCGCCAGGGCAATAACCGCATCGTCGTCCAGGTGCCGGGGTTGAAGGACCCGCAGGGCCTGAAGGACTTGCTCGGCAAAACCGCCAAGCTGGAATTCAAGCTGGTCGATCTGAATGCCGATCCCGTGCAAGTTGCCAAGGGCATCGCCCCGGTTGGCAGCGAGATTTTGCCTTATGCTAATGGTGGCGGGCCGATCGCGCTGCAGCGTGCGGTGATTGTGTCGGGCGATCAGCTGATCAATGCCGTGCAGGGCAATAATTCGCAGACCAACGAACCCGATGTCGTCATCACCTTTGACAGCCAGGGCGGTCGCAAATTTGCGCGTGTTACGCAGGAAAATGTCGGCAAGCCGTTCGCGATCATTCTTGATAACAAGGTGATTTCGGCCCCCAGTATCAACGAACCAATTTTGGGCGGTACCGCCTCGATCTCGGGCAGCTTCACCGTCAAAACAGCCAATGAACTCGCCATCGCGCTTCGTTCCGGCAAGCTGCCGGTCGCGCTGAAAATCGTTGAGGAACGCACCGTCGGCCCCGATCTGGGCGCCGATTCGATCCGCGCAGGCATTACCGCATCAGTGATCGCGGCGATCCTGGTGATCGTGTTCATGTTCGTCACCTATGGCCGGTTTGGCGTCTATGCGAACATCGCCGTCGTTATCAACATCTTGGTCATCATCGGTGTGCTGGCGCTGCTCAAAGGCACGCTGACGTTGCCGGGCATTGCCGGCTTCGTGCTGACGATCGGCACCGCCGTTGACGCCAACGTGCTGATCAACGAACGCATCCGCGAAGAGCGGCGGCGCGGACGCAGCGTGATCCAGTCGGTTGAGCTGGGCTATAAAGAGGCCAGCCGCACGATCTTTGAAGCCAATATGACGCACGGCATTTCAGGCGTCATCATGCTGCTGCTCGGATCGGGTCCGGTAAAGGGCTTTGCCGTGGTGCTGCTGATCGGCATCGTCACATCGGTGTTCACCGCCGTTACGTTCACGCGCATGCTCGTCGTGCTCTGGGTGCGCAAAAACCGCCCCAGCGACATCAACATTTGATCGGCGGATAGACACATGCGCCTGCTGAAACTCGTTCCCGACAACACCAATATCGGCTTTGTCCGCCTGCGTTACTGGGCGTTCGGGCTGACAGCGTTGCTGTCGGTCGCCGCGCTCGCCACGGTGTTCATCTACAAACTGAACCTGGGCGTCGATTTCGTCGGCGGTATCATGATCGAGGAAAAATTTGAACAGGAGCCCTCGCTCGACAAGCTGCGGACCGCGATTGACGCTCTGGGCCTGGGCGAAGTGCGGCCGCAGTTGTACGATGACAAGGTCACCGTGGCGCTGCGCCTGCCCGCGCCAAAATCACAGGACAAGGGCGCGACCAATGCCGTCGTCAAGCAAGTGCAGAAAGCCATCAATTCAATCTACCCCACCGCCAAGCTTTCGAAACAAGATGCTGTGTCGGGCAAGGTTTCAAATGAGCTAATCTGGACGGGCGCCGCCGCCGTGGCGCTTGCCGTGCTGGGCATCGGCCTGTTTGCGGTCTTCCGCTTTGAATGGCAGTTCGGCGTGTCGACCGTGGTCGCCATCGTCCACGATCTGCTGATGACGCTGGGTTTTTTCGCGATCACCCAGTTCGAATTTGATTTGAATATCGTTGCCGCCGTGCTGACGATCATCGGCTATTCGATTAACGACAAGATCGTGATCGATGACCGTATCCGCGAAAACATGCGCCGCTATCGCAAGATGTCGATGTCGGAGATCATCGATCTGTCGGTCAACGAAACGCTGCCCCGTACGGTGATGACATCGCTCACGATCCTGCTCGCGCTGGGGGCGTTGCTGCTGTTCGGGGGCCATGTGCTGCGCGGCTTTACCGCTGCCATGATCCTGGGCATTTTCGTCGGCACCTATTCGTCAATCTATGTGTCGTCGTCACTGCTGATCACCTTGGGCCTGCGCGCCGATCCTGATCTGGAAAAGCCGGCGGGCAAGGCTGACTATGCCGGCCAGGCCGAACGCGTGGTGCCCAAAGAGCGCCGCTGATGCGGCTGGAGCATGACTCCGCGCCCGAAGGCCCCATTATCAAGGGGTTTTCGGGCGGCGGCTTCCGGATCGACGACAATGTCTATACCGCGCTGCTCATCACCCCGATGAGCGCGCATGGCTGGGCGCCGCCACCGATTGCGGCACTGGGCGAGGCTGATCTTGCCCCTCTGCTCGCGGTATCGCCGTCGCCGGAATTCCTGATCCTCGGCACCGGCGCCAGCCTGATCCAGCCGCCACGCGCACTGGTCCGCGCGATCGAAGCGCTGGGGATTGGCATCGATACCATGGACAGCCGCGCCGCAGCCCGTGCCTGGAGCGTGCTGCGGCATGAAGGGCGCTGGATCGCGGGCGCGCTCTATCCGCTATAGCGCTGCGCTGATTTGCGCTCGACGCGCCATGCTGCCCGGCTATGATGGCAAAAAACATCTTCGGGAGGATCGCGATGAGACTGATTGCAGCCCTTGGCCTGCTGGCCGCCACTACTATTGCCGCGCCACCGGCGATCGCCCAGCCCGCCGCTGACATAGCCCCTGCCCCGGATTATACCCAGGACAGCGCCTGGCTTTGCCGCCCCGGCCGGACGGACGCCTGCGCCGCCAATCAGGACGCCACCGTCATCATGGCCAATGGCACGCGCAGCACCGAGAAATTTGTCGCCGCCGCTGCCCCGAAATTCGATTGCTTCTATGTCTATCCCACCGTCTCGCTCGACAAGACGCCAAACAGCGACATGATTGCGGGGCCAGAGGAAAATCAGGTTGCTGCGTTCCAGGCCGCGCGCTTTGCCAAAAACTGCCGTGTCTTCGCCCCGCTCTATCGCCAGGTGACGCTGACCGCACTGCAGGCGATCATGGCGGGCAAGGCTGTGCCAGCTGACCGCGCGCTTGCTTATGCTGATGTGAAGGCAGCATGGGAAAACTATCTGGCGCGCGACAATAAAGGGCACGGTGTCGTGCTGATTGGCCATAGCCAGGGGTCGGGCGTGCTGAAGGTGCTGATGCAGAATGAGATTGACGGCAAACCAACGCAGAAGCTGCTGATTTCAGCGATGCTGCTCGGCACCAATGTCGCGGTGCCACAGGGCAAGGATGTCGGCGGTGATCTGAAGGCGATCCCGCTTTGCCACAGCGCGGACCAGGCCGGGTGCCTGATTAGCTATGTCACCTTCCGCAACGATTCACCCCCGCCCGAGGGCAGCCGCTTCGGTGTGGTGCCCCAGCCCGGCATGGTCGCTGCCTGCACCAACCCGGCGGCGCTGGGCGGCGGCAAGGCAGTATCTGACAATTATCTCGGCACCACCGGAGCCGGGATTGCCAGTGCCCGCCAGGGTGCCTGGACGGCGGACGGCGCGCCGGTTTCGACCAGTTTTGTGAAGGCACCTGGCCTGCTCTCCACGGAATGCGTGGCAACGGGCCCATTCCATTATCTGGCGGTGACGGTGAATGCCGATCCAGCTGATCCCCGGACGGACACGATCGTCGGCGATGTATCGGTGGGCGGAACCATCCTGAAGGATTGGGGGTTGCACCTGATCGACATGCCGGTGGCGATGGGCGATCTTGTCACCCTGTCGGCGCGACAGGCCAAGGCCTGGGCCAAGCCAAGCGGCCATTGACCAATTTATCGGTGGCGCGCGACCAAACCGCTCAAATGAGCAAATAAGGCCGCGCTATTCGCCTCCCAGGTGAAGCGCGCGGCCCCTTGCCTGACCGCCGATTGATCCGGCGGCGGCATCAGCAACGCGCTGATTGCCGCCGCAAAGGCCGCAGGCGTGCGCTCGACGATCCGGCCGTAAAGGGGATCGGTCACCACATCGGCTGCCCCGCCCGCCTTGGTGATGACGATCGGCGTGCCGCAGGCCAGCGCTTCCACCCAGGCATTGGCAAGCCCTTCCGAGGCGGACGCAAGCGCCATGACATCGGCGGCCGCAAGTAACGCCGGCATCTCGCCATGCGGCACCGATCCGAGCAAGCGCACGCGCTCGCCAAGCCCAAGCCGCGCGATATCGGCGATCAGCGCGCTACGGGCCGGTCCCTCCCCGGCAATCATCAGCGTCGCACCCGGCAGGTCCGTCATCGCTTTGACCACCACATCATGCCCCTTGCGCGCAATCAGCGCCCCAAGCGACACGATCAGCGGCCCCGCTACGCCCAGCGTCGCTTTTGCGGCCGTCCGATCGAGCGGGACGAAGCGATCAAGATCGACCCCGGTAAGGTGAACGGCGATCCGGCTCTGCGGCAGGCCGATCGCGGCCATGTCGCCGCGCATCGCTTGCGATACCGCCAACAGCCCGTCCGCCGCCTGACCAGCCCGACGCACCTGCGCACCCGTTGCGCCGTGCCCCCAATGATGGATATCGGCCCCCCGCGCCTTGATCGACACCGGCACCCCGAAGCGACGGCCAAGCGCGATCGCCGCTGGCCCGTCGGGAAAGAAGAACTCGGCATCGATCACGTCAAAGGCAAAGTCGCGGCGGATCGCCGTCAACAGCGGCACCAGCCGCTGGCGCAGTGCCATCGCATGAAAGCGCCCGCCGGTACCCGGCAAGGTTAGGAATCGCGGACGCGCAACCGGCACGCCCTTCCATTCTTCGGCGTCAGGCACCGTCGCAAATGCCCGGTAATGCGCATGGCGCGACAGCGGCCAGGGCGGCAGGCCGATCGGCGCGACTACGCGCAGGTCAACGCCCGGTAGTGCCGCCAGCCCCAATGTCTGCCGTTCGACAAACACGCCGAAATTGGGGCGGGTCGTATCAGGAAACAGCGTGGCAAGAGTCAGAACGCGCAGCATCGCTGTCTCGCTACCACCAACTGTTTAAGGATTTCAGCCCGGCAGGCGCGTGTCGCCTGGATAGGCAAAGAGCAGGTCGCTATCGGCCGATGCCGTCACCGACACCTGCCCCGCCAGCATCAAACATTCGCCCGCGCGCCAGGAAACACCGTCAGCGCTGCCCTGCCCAGCCAGCGGCACGAGCCAGCCTGACACGCCCTCTGGCAGCGCCAGCGCATGGTCGCCACCCTGCCAGCGTTCAACCACGAATTTCGGCCCTTCCGCCAGGATCGTCCGGTCCCCGCCAATGACGCCAGGCGCTGTCTGGGCAATGAAGGGCTTGGCATCGCTGACGGCAACGCCGGCTTCCAGATGCAGCGCGCGCGCCCCACCATAATCATAAAGCCGATAGGTCAGATCGACATTCTGCTGCACTTCAACCAGCGTGATTCCGGCCCCGATGGCATGAACGGTGCCTGCGGGGGAATAAAAGAAATCCCCTGCCGTGACGGGTTTCCAGTCGAGCAGCTGTTCGATGCTGCCGTCGAGTGCCGCCGCGCGCAGGGCGTCCTGGCTCATCGGTGCAAGCGTCCCGATCGCGATCGTTGCCCCAGGGCGCGCCGCCAGGATCAACCATGCTTCATCCTTGCCGCGCGGATGCCCCGCTGCTCGTGCCGCATCATCATCGGGATGCACCTGCACCGACAGTTTTTTGCGGGTGAACAGATATTTGACGAGCAAGTCAGGCGTGGCGTCGGCGGGCGCTTCGAACCATATCTCGCCAATCGGCGGCGTCCCCGGCGCAGGATCAGCAAAGCCGGGCCAGAGATCATGCCGACCCCAGGGCTTTTCAACGCATTTGGTGGTGAGCAACATCGCGGTCATGACAGGTTCTTATCGCAAGGAGGGACAGGGCCACAACGCCCATCGTCACCAGGACGATCCCGCGCCCGTATCGGCTGGCTGAAGCCTGTGTCAAAAAACATTGTTCGCGCGCGACCTGGTCGGCTATGGACATGGCCCATGCGTATTCCCCTGTCCCGCTCCGTATCGCTGGCGCTGATCGCCGCCAGCATGATTTCCATCGCTGGCTGTGCCGGCAGCAAGAGCAAGGGCGATCTGCCCTATGTCGCCCGCGATGTCGGCACCTTATATTCAGCGGCCAAGAAGCGGCTTGATCAGCACCGTTACGACGAAGCTGCCGCCCTTTTTGATGAAGTGGAGCGCCAGCATCCTTATTCCATCTGGGCACGCCGTGCGCAGCTGATGGGGGCATTTTCTTATTATCTGACAGCCGATTACACGAAATCGATTCAGTCCGCGCAGCGTTTCCTGTCGGTCCATCCGGGCAACCGCGATGCGCCTTATGCCTATTATCTGGTGGCGCTTGGCTATTATGAGCAGATTTCGGACGTAACGCGCGATCAGAAAATCACCCAGCAGGCACTCGATGCGCTCGGCGAATTGTCGCGGCGCTATCCCGCAACGAAATATGCGTCAGACGCCCGCCTGAAAATGGATCTGGTGCGCGACCATCTTGCCGGCAAGGAGATGGAGGTTGGCCGCTTTTATGAAAATCGCGGCGATTGGCTCGCCGCGTCGATGCGCTTCCGCCATGTCATCGAAGACTATCAGACGACCACGCACGTACCCGAAGCGCTGATGCGGCTCACCGAAACCTATCTCGCGCTTGGCTTGCCCGAAGAAGCGAAAAAGGCAGCCGCCGTGCTCGGCAATAACTATCCAGGAACCGATTGGTATCAGCGCGCCTATAAATTGGTGGGTGATTATAAGCCAAAAGCGGTCGCAAAGGTCGGCGCCTGATCCCGCGCGGCCCTTTCCCAGTCCCTGCGCGCCGATCCGGCCGCTAAGCGATCCCGTGCGGCGATGCTGACCGCCCTTTCCATCCGCGATGTCGTGCTGATTGAGGCACTCGATCTCGATTTCGGCGCAGGCCTTGGCGTGCTGACCGGCGAGACCGGGGCAGGCAAATCGATTCTGCTCGATGCGCTTGGCCTCGCACTGGGCGGCCGCGGTGAAACGTCGCTGGTCCGCCAAGGGACTGCCCAAGCCGTGGTCACCGCCTGCTTTGATCCGCCTCGGTTGGGCGGGCCGGTCGCGGTGCTGCTTGAACTCAACGGGCTCGATTTCGATCCCGCCGAACCCTTGCTGATCCGCCGTATCGTCAAGGCCGATGGCGGCAGCCGCGCTTTCGTCAATGATCAGCCTGCCTCTGCTGGCCTGCTGCGCGATCTCTCCGGGCATCTCGTCGAAATTCACGGTCAACATGATGATCGCGGGCTGCTCAATGCGCGTGGGCACCGCGCGCTGCTCGATGCCTTTGGCCGGATCGACACCGATCTGGTCGCCACCGCCCACCGCACATTGCGCGAAGCGCAGGCCGCGCTCGCCACCGCGCGCGAGGAACTCGACACCGCCGCGCGCGACCGCGATTGGCTGGAACATGCCGTCGCTGAACTGACGGCGCTCGCGCCCGAACCCGGTGAAGAGGAAATTCTGGCCACGCGCCGGGCGAGCATGCAGCGCGGCGAGAAAATCGCTGGCGACATGCAGGCGATCGCCGATCTACTCGATGGATCGGAAGGCGGGCTTGCCCGGTTGCGGCAGGCGGCCCGTATCCTGGAACGGATCACCGAAGACCATGAAGCGCTGGCGGAAGCCCTTGCCGCGATTGATCGCGCGATCATCGACGGCACCACCGCGCAGGAAAAGGTTGACGAGGCTGCCGAAGCGCTGGCCTTTGATCCGGCGCAATTGGAGGCCGACGAAACCCGGCTCTTCGAACTGCGCGCGGTCGCTCGCAAACACCGCGTCCAGCCCGACGATCTCGCGGCGCTGACCGAAGAACTGACCAGCAAGCTTGAGCGGATTGAAAGCGGGGGTGCCGGGGTGGCGGCACTGGAACGCGCGGTTGCCGCCGCCGCCACTGCCTATCACCGCGAAGCAACCGTCCTGACCAAAGCCCGCACTGAGGCCGCAGCAAGGCTCGATAGCGCTGTGAAGGGCGAACTCGCCCCGCTAAAACTCGATGCCGCGCGCTTCAAAACCGTGGTGGCGCCACTCGGCGAAGACAGCTGGTCCGCGCAGGGCAAGGACCGTGTCGAATTCGAAATCTCGACCAACCCTGGCGCGCCCTTTGCCCCCTTGATCAAGATCGCCAGCGGCGGTGAACTCTCGCGCTTCATCCTCGCCCTGAAGGTCAGCCTGGCCGAACAGGGCGGCGCGGCGACGATGATCTTCGACGAAATCGATCGCGGTGTTGGCGGCGCGGTGGCGAGCGCGATCGGCGAACGGCTCGCGCGGCTGGCCGAGACGACGCAGTTGCTGGTCGTCACCCACAGCCCGCAGGTTGCCGCGCGCGGGCAGCATCATCTGCTGATCGCCAAAAGCCATGACGGCACCGTCACCCGCACCGGCGTCCGCGCGCTCGATGAGGCCGAGCGGCAGGAGGAAATCGCGCGCATGCTATCAGGCGCGACGGTGACCGACGAAGCGCGCGCGCAGGCGGCACGGTTGCTGGAAACGGCGTGATGCTCGATTGGGTGGCACTCAATGCCGCTCTCGAAGCGGCTACTAAATCATCTCTTGAAATAGTCAGGCGACCTTACCGGGCTGAGGACGACGAGCGGCTGTTAAAGCGTAGTTTCAATCTCTCGATTGAAGCAGGAAAAGCAAAATTTCCTTGCGCGGTTCCCCTCGACATTGATTATCCCGATCATGGACAACTAAAATCCAAAAGAAAAATACTTGCTAGAAGTTTGTTTAGGTTCAATAAAATACTTTACATAGATGCATTCTGTTTTTCTCAGAAAAACTGGCGAACATTTAGAGTAGACCGATCAAAAAGCATAATTTATGATGCAAATTTAGTGTTCTATCCGGAAAGTGAGAATTGGCTAGATTATTCAAAATTTAATAATTATCATGACGCGGATCTTTCGGTTACTGATTTCTTTGTACACCCTAACTCTTTTAGGGATTATTTTCTCCCACTGTCGCTGATTGCAGCGCGCTCACGGGAATTAAAGGCTTCTGATCGATGGATGTTTGATTGCCAATTCCGGTTCACGTCCGCAAGCCTTTCAAAAAGCGTCTGGGGCGATTGGTATTCCGACCAGAAAGCAGCAGCGTTGGCGCTTACCGCCTTTCAAATCATTCCTGCACGTTTAGATTGGCGCAAAGAGGTTTCAAGAATTAAGGGCGGACGTTTCAGTCGCATTGCGATGATGCAAGTGCTGGATTCCATGTAATGCAGCATAATCCCACCACAGACACCGAAGCCGCCGCCGAACTCGCGCGCCTTGCCGCCGAGATCGCGTACCACAATGCGCGCTATCACACCGATGATGCGCCCGAGATTAGCGACGCCGATTATGACGCGCTCGTCCGCCGCAATGCTGCGATCGAAGCGGCCTTCCCGCAGTTGGTGCGCGCCGATTCACCCAGTCTGAAGGTCGGCGCCGCCCCCGCCGGTCATCTCGCCAAGGTCGCGCATGCCAAGGCGATGATGAGCCTCGACAATGGCTTTGCCGACGAAGACATCAGCGATTTCGACGGCCGCGTCCGCCGTTTCCTGTCGCTCGCCGCCGATGAGACCGTTGCGCTCACCGCTGAGCCCAAAATCGATGGCCTGTCCTGTTCGCTCCGCTATGAAAACGGCCAGCTGGTGCAGGCACTCACCCGCGGCGACGGGGCAATTGGCGAGGATGTGACCGCCAATGTCCGCACGATTGCCGATATACCCGCAACCCTCACCGGCTCCCCCCCCGCCATCTTCGAAGTGCGCGGTGAGGTCTACATGGCCAAGGCTGATTTCGCCGCGCTCAACGCCCGGCTGCTCGCCGACGCGGAGGACCCCGACAAGGCGCGCCAATTCGCCAATCCGCGCAACGCCGCCGCCGGGTCACTGCGCCAGAAGGATGCAAGCGTTACCGCGACCCGCCCGCTGCGCTTCCTGGCGCATGGCTGGGGCGACGCCAGCATTATCCCTAGTGAGACACAGCTGGGCGTGATGCAGGCCATCGCCGCTTGGGGCCTGCCAGTGAGCGCGATGCTGGTGCGCGTTGACGATGTCGCTGGCGCGCTCTCCCATTACCGGATGATCGAGGCCGCGCGCGCAGACCTGCCCTTTGATATCGACGGGGTGGTCTATAAAGTCGATCGGCTCGATTGGCAGGATCGGCTGGGGGCTATCTCACGCGCACCACGCTGGGCAATCGCGCATAAATTCCCCGCCGAACGCGCCCAAACCATATTGCGCGCGATTGACATTCAGGTCGGTCGCACCGGCAAGCTGACCCCCGTCGCGCGGCTTGAACCCGTCACAGTCGGCGGTGTCGTCGTGACCAACGCCACGCTGCACAATGCCGATGAGATTGTGCGACTGAACGTTTGGCCCGGCGACCGCGTCGTGCTGCAGCGGGCCGGCGACGTCATCCCACAGATTGTCGAAAACCTGTCGCGCGACGAAACGCGCGGTGCCTGGCCCTTCCCCACCCATTGCCCCGAATGCGGGTCCGCCGCCGAGCGCGATCCGGGCGAGGTCGACTGGCGCTGTTCAGGCGGGCTGATCTGCCCGGCGCAACGTGTTGAGCGGCTGCGGCACTTCGCCTCACGCCAGGCGCTCGATATCGACGGGCTGGGGATCACCAATATTGAGAGCTTTTTTCATGATCGCCTGATCGCCGCGCCCGCCGATATCTTCACGCTGACGCGCGAGAAGCTGCTGATGCGGGAACGCTGGGCAGAGGTTTCCGCACAGAATTTAATCGATGCGATCGACGCCAAGCGAACCCCGCCGCTTGACCGTTTCCTGTTCGCGCTTGGCATCCGCCATGTCGGCGCGACCACCTCGCGTGATCTGGCGCGCCGCTATGGCTCGCTCGGCGCGCTGGTCCGGGTAATCCGCCATGCACTGCATCTGCGCCGGACAACGCCGCCCGCGATCGGCGAAAGCGACGAAAAGCATCTGGCGCGCGTTGGTAAATTGCTGGCATCTGTCATCGAAACACCGGGTATTGGCCCAGAGGTCGCGCTCAGCCTGGTCGATTTTGCTGCAGAACCCCATAACCGCGCCGCGCTGCGCGATCTATTGCGTCAGGTGCGCCCGACCGATGTCGTCCATACCACCCGCGACTCGGCAGTGAGCGGCAAAACACTCGTTTTTACCGGCAATCTCGAGTCGCTCAGCCGAGACGAAGCCAAGGCACAAGCCGAGGCGCTGGGCGCTCGCGTCGCCGGATCAGTCTCCAGCAAAACCGATATGATCATCGCTGGGCCAGGGGCAGGATCAAAGCTAAAAAAAGCTGCTGAATTAGGCATTAAGGTAATCGATGAGGCCGGCTGGCAGGCGATTGTCGCCGGACTTTAGGGGCAATGAGGGTGGTGCTTTTTTGCAACGCAGCATGAAACAATGACGCCCAATTAAGCTTCCATTCAGTCTGTCATTGAAGCGAAATAAATTCCATGCATGGGCGTTTGTGACGGTCCAAAAAGCCGATCCAAAGCGACTTTACAGCGACTCAATCGCCTCAAGGGGACTATAATGCGCAACCAGCTATTTTTTGGCGCGGCCTTTGCCGCGCTCGTCATGCCTGCCGTCGCCAGTGCGCAGTCAACCGGCTCGATGGAATTTGACGAGGGCGACATCGTCGTCAAGGCACGCACGGAAAAGGGTATCGCGGGCATTGAATCGCCCGATACGTCCAAAGCCAAGGGCGTGCTGAACCAGGAATTCATCAGCCGCCAGACCCCCGGCAACTCGATCCTCAACACGATCAACTCGCTGCCCGGTGTCAGCTTCCAGAACAACGATCCTTTCGGCTCGGCTGGCGGCACCCTGAACATTCGCGGTTTCGATTCAAGCCGGATTGCGCTGACGTTTGACGGTATCCCCCTGAACGATTCGGGCAACTATGCGATCTTCTCGAACCAGCAGCTCGATCCTGAGCTGATCGAGAATGTGAACGTGAACTATGGCTCGACCGACGTTGACACCCCGACGGCGGCTGCCACGGGTTCGACCGTCAACTATCGCACGCGCAACCCTAGCGAACAGCTGGGCGCACGCTTCCTCGCGTCGGTTGGTGATTTCAACTATTATCGCTTCTTCGGCATGATCGACACGGGGAACATCACCTCGTTCGGCACGCGCTTGTTCGTTGCTGCCAGCCGCACCGAAAACAACTGGTATCTCAATGATTTCGGTAAGATTTTCAAGCAGCAGTATAACGCCAAACTCTATCAGCCGATTGGCGATAACGGCGATTTCGTCTCGATTTCGGGTAACTACAACCAGAACCGCAATAACTTTGGTGGTTCGGCGCCGCTGCGTTCCGATAACAACATCTTCAGCCAGTCGACGGCTGCCCCGAATTCGATCGGCAACCCTGCCCTTGTGACTGGCGCCGTTCGCACGCCGGGCACGAATTCGAACGGCAACCGCTTCCCCAACGGGTTTAACGAACTGCCATACACCGTTCCGCGCTGTACGCTGACGGCTGCACGCCCTGGGTTGACCGACACGCCATTTGCGCCCGCCGCCCCCTTGCAGGGCTGCGGCACCAGCTTTGATGAACGGTTCAACCCGTCGAACACCGGCAACGTCCGCATCAATTCGCGCTTCACGCTGGCAGACCGCCTCGTCCTCACGGTCGATCCGAGCTATCAGTATGTGAAGGCCAATGGCGGCGGCACGGTCGCTGGTTCGGAAGGCACCGGCACGCTCGCCGGTGTGCGTCCAGCAGGGTCGATCACCACGGGCTATGTCGGCACCGTCGTGACGGCTATAAACACTGGCGCCGGCCAGACGGCGACCACCAACTTCTTTGGTCGCGATTTGAACGGCGACGGCGATGTCCTCGATACGGTGACGGTGCTGCGCCCCAGCCAGACCCAGACCAGCCGCTTCGGCGTTCTGGCCTCGCTGCGCTGGGATGTCACTGACGATCACTCGGTGCGTGTCACTTACTCGTTCGATCGTGCCCGCCACCGCCAGACCGGCGAAGCCGGCTTTCTGCGCGCCAATGGCCAGCCCTTTGACGTGTTCCCGGTCAATGCACCAATCCTGACATCTGCTGGCACGGTGCTTCAAGGCCGTGACCGTCTGTCGTTTGCGACGCTGCATCAGGTTTCCGGTGAATATCGCGGCAAGTTCTTTGACGAAGCGCTGGTGGTGACGGCGGGCATTCGTGCACCGTTCTACTCGCGCGACCTCACCCAGAATTGCTTCACCACCGCAGCAAGCGGCAACGTTGCCTGCACCAACCAGACGGCAGCATTTGCGGCGGCAAACCCTTATGTTTTCAACGCGACGACCAACACGGCGACGGGCTTTGCCCCTCCGCAGTCACGGTCGTTCAATTACCAGCGCGTGCTGCCGAACGTTGGCTTTGTCTTCAAGCCGGCTGATGGCTGGTCGGTTTTCGGCAACTATTCAAAGGGTCTGCAGGTTCCGAGCACGGACAACCTGTACCAGAACTTCTACTTCCCGCTGTCGTCGCCATCCGGCCAGCCTGAACCGGAAACCACCGACAACTTCGACGCTGGCTTGCGGTACAATTCAAGCAAGTTGCAGGTTCAGGTCGGCCCTTACTTCTCGCGCTTCACCAATCGTCTCGCGAACGCCTTTGATCCGGACACGCAGGTCACGCTGTTCCGTAACCTTGGCACGGTCGATAAATACGGCTTTGACGGCAGCGTCACCTATCGTCCGATCCCTGAGCTGACGCTGTATGTCTTCGGTTCGTATCTGGACTCGAACATCCAGTCGAATGTCCAGATCGGTCGTTGCCCCACCACGCTAACCGCTGCCAACACGACGGTAAACTGCACCGTTGCAGGTGCCCCAATCTTCGCGCTTACCGCTGGCAGGCGTGAATCGGGTGCGCCGGTTTACACGGTTGGTGGTCGTGTTCAGGGGCAGCTTGGCCCGGTTGAAATCGGCATTCAGGTAAAGCGCACCGGTCCGCGTTTCCTGAACGACCAGAACCTGCCTGCGCTGCAGTGCACGGGGACGGTGATCAACCAGGTTTGCCCAACGGCTGCCAATACACCGGCGACCTTCACCGGCACGCGCGGCTTTGCGGTCCAGACCTATGACGCCAGCACGCCAGCCTACACCCTGATCGACGCCGATGTGCGCTTGCCGATGGGTTGGGCCGGTCTGAACGACAAGACCTATCTGCAGCTGAACGTCCAGAACCTGGCCAACCAGTACTTCGTTGGCGGCTTCAACGGCGGTGCGACCACCCAGTTCAACAACCCCTTTGCGCAGATCGGCACGCCACGCACGTTCATCATGACGCTGAACGTGGGCTTCTGATCACAATCGTCTCTAAATATTGACCCCTAACAGGCCGCCGTCCCCGAAAGGGGGCGGCGGTTTGCTGTTGGGGGCCAGCCACACCGAAAAAAGGCCCCGCCGATTGGATCGGCGGGGCCTTTTTGTCTTTCGTCACTCAGCGATGATCAGGCGTTTTCGGCGACCTTTGCGTAGATGCTGTTGATGGGCCGGGCCATCACGCGGGCGACCATCGGTTCGAAAAAGCTTAGCGGTGCGCTGTCGTAGTTCGGATCGAACGCGGATTGATCATATTTCTCGCAAAACTCGGCACACGCCTCAAAATGCGGGTGGCCCCGGTAATTTTCGCGCAGGTCGCGGTCCATGCCGAGATAGTGAAAATAATAATAGCCCTGGAACACGCCGTGATTATTGGCGATCCAGTGCAGTTCTTCGCTGACAAACGGGCGCAGCATTGCGGCTGCAATCTCAGGGTGGTTGAAGCTGCCCAGCGTATCGCCAATGTCGTGGAGCAGCGCGGTGACCACATAAGCCTCATCTCGCCCGTCGCGGTGCGCGCGCGTGGCGGTTTGCAGCGAATGTTCCAGCCGGTCGACCGGAAAGCCGCCATAATCGCCCTCCAGCAGCTTCAGGTGAGTCAGCACCCGCGCCGGCAGGCCGTGCGAAAATTCGCGGAAGTGCGTGGCGATCGTCAGCCAGTCTTCCTGCGTCCCTTGCGTCATTGCGGTAAAGCGCGCCCGGTCGCTGCCGGGGTTATCGTTGCCGTCGGCCATTATCTGTCTCCTGTCCTGGCACGCAACATAGGCCCCTTCCCGACGGTTTGTCAGCAGCTATAAGGGGGCGATGATCGAACCGCCGCTCCGCCCGATGCCCCAATGAGCGCGCTTGCCCAAGCCGGACTAGAGCCCGGACCCAAGCCCGGCATCTTTTCGCGCCCCTTTTTCGAAGAGAAGAACCGCGCATTCTGGATGCTGCAGGCGGCGGGGTGGAGCGGCTATCTCGTGCTGCGCAGCGTTTCCAGCATCAACAATGGCCTGTCGATCGCCGCCCTGATCGCCATCGTGATCGAATCGATCATCGGCTATTGCATCACGCTGCTGCTTTCCACGCTTTATGGCTATTATCGCACCCTGCCGCGCATCAGCTTGGTGCTGCTCACCCTGTTCACGCTGGGCGCGGCGACGCTGCTTTATGCAGTGCTCGATGCCTTTTCTTTCTCGTTCATCAAGCTCGACAATCCGGGGATCAATCTCAACCTGGTGCTAGGCACGATCTTCCTGAATTTCGTGGTGCTATCAGGCTGGTCGGCGCTCTATTTCGGGATCAACTTCTACCTGATCGTCGAAGAACAGATCGATCAGCTCGAAAAACTGGGCAATCAGGCATCGACGGCGCAGCTCGCGATGCTGCGCTATCAGCTCAACCCGCATTTCCTGTTCAACACGCTCAATTCTATCTCCACATTGGTGCTGCTGAAACAGACCGACCGCGCCAATGCGATGCTCAGTCGACTGTCCTCTTTCCTGCGCTACACGCTCGCCAATGAACCGACCGCCAATGTCACCATTGCGCAGGAGGTCGAGACGCTGAAGCTGTATCTCGAGATTGAGAAGATGCGGTTTGAGGATCGGCTGCGACCGAGCTTTTCGATTGATCCGCGCGTCGCCAAGGCCCGGCTGCCGTCGCTGCTGCTCCAGCCGCTGGTTGAAAATGCGATCAAATATGCCGTCACCCCACAGGAAAACGGGGCAGAGATCAACGTGGTCGCTCGGTTGAACGGCGAGCGGGTGCAGATCAGCGTATCCGATACGGGGCCGGGCTTGCATGAAACAAAATCCCGGCCAAGCCTTTCAACCGGGGTTGGGCTTGCCAATATTAGGGACAGGCTGGCGCAGGCATTTGGGCCCGACCACCGTTTCGAGACGCGATCAAACCCAGGGGGCGGCTTTGGGGTAGAGATCGACATTCCGTTCCAGCTCGAGGAACCGACGAAAGAGGCCGCATGACGATCCGAACCATTCTCGTCGATGACGAACCCCTGGCGATCCAGGGCATGCAACTCCGCCTCCAGGCGCATGAGGATGTTGAGATCATCGACACCTGTGTCAATGGTCGCGAGGCGATTCGCAGCATCAAGACGCACAAGCCCGATCTGGTGTTTCTGGATATCCAGATGCCGGGCTTTGACGGGTTTTCGGTGGTGCAGGGACTGATGGAGATCGAACCACCGCTGTTCGTTTTCGTCACCGCCTATTCGGATCACGCGATCCGCGCCTTTGAAGCGCAGGCGATGGATTATTTGATGAAGCCGGTCGAGGAAACGCGGCTTGCCGATACGCTCGATCGCGTCCGCCAACGGCTCGCCGAAAAACGCGGTGTCGAAGAGGTCGACCGATTGAAGGAAGTGCTGGCGGAAATCGCCCCGGATGCCGCCGCGGACATGCAAGATGGCGGCGACCAAGTTGCCGCCAACCGTTTCGAAAAGCTCATCAACATCAAGGATCGCGGCCAAATTTTCCGCGTCGATGTCGATACGATCGAGCGGATCGACGCCGCCGGCGACTATATGTGCATCTATACCGCCGAAAACACGCTGATCCTGCGCGAAACGATGAAGGATCTCGAAAAGCGCCTTGATCCGCGCCGCTTCCAGCGCGTCCACCGCTCGACAATCGTCAACCTCGATCTGGTAAAAGAGGTGAAGCCGCACACCAATGGCGAATGCTTCCTGGTGCTCCAGTCAAACGCACAGGTGAAGGTCAGCCGGAGTTATCGGGACGTGGTGGCGCGGTTTGTTCATTAGAGTCAGATGACGTTGGATTCGACCAACCCATACGCCGTTCGCCCTGAGCGAAGTCGAAGGGCAGGCGGAGCGCGTGGGCTTCGACTTCCCCCGGACCTGATCCGGGGCCGAACGGGTCTGAGATTGAAGCGACCTAACGTCATCACGCTCTAAGGGGGGGCTACGATTGATCGATTGACCTAACGGCTTACAGCCCGATTTTCGCCACAATAGGTTGAAAAACGTGGAAAATGAGCAAGACACCAGCCAGAAAATTCGTCGTTCGCTTGATCATCGGCGTTGCCATGATGGGCGCAGCTATCGCGCCATCGGCGGCGCAGGTCCCGCCGGTTGCCCCGGCTGAGCCGACCGCCGAGGATATCGTCGTTACGGCACGACGCAGCGGCATTCCCGTTTGGCAGGTTACAGGACCGCGAACGACCGTGGTGCTGGTGGGTTCAATCGGCAGCGTCGCGCCGGGCACACAATGGGACCCCGCATCACTGGATAGCGCGCTCGCCAAGGCGGACCGCATCATGTTCCCAGAAGCGTTGAACGTTAAAATCGGGCTGTTCTCGTTGATTGGCACGATTGGCAAATGGCGCAACCAGGCATCGCTTCCCAAGGGACAGACATTGCAACAAATCGCGACGCCAAACCAATGGGCGCGGCTGGTCGCGCTGCGCGATCGGGGCATTATCAAACCGGGCTTTGAGCGCAAACATCCCTATCATTTGGCGATAACGCTGCAGGCTTCGGTCCGGACCAACCAGAAGCGCATTCCTGGCGCAAACGCCTATGTGCGTCGCTTCGTCCGCAAGAACAAATCCAAGGAAATTCCCTTGGCGCAAGCGAGCGTCAAGGAGATCACGGCCGATTTCTTCGGCTCGGACCCGCGCATGCACATGGCTTGCCTGATGGATGCCGTGACCTTGGTCGAGGCCGGTCCCGCCGGCATCCAGGCGCGGGCAAACGCCTTCGCCGCGCGGTCGGCAGCTTGGGCGGCGCGGCGCGTACCTGAAGCGCTGGCGGCCCGAACCGATAATGGACGGCAGGCATGTTGGCCCGAGGGCGGCCGGTTCGATTTGGCGCAAGAGGCGTCGCTGCGGCCAACGGTTCGCGGATTGATGACCAAGCCCGAGGTCACTCTGGCGGTTCTATCACTCGATTCGCTGGCGGAGCGCGGCGGCATTTTGGATGATCTGGTCGCAGCAGGGTTCGACGTGAACGGACCGCGTTGGCGAGATTAGACTTTCGAATGGTTTTTGAACGCCAAATGGGATCACCGCCGAACGATTGTGACACCCCTGAAGAGGCCCGCCATGTCCGATAAATTCACTGCATTCGCCAAGCTGCACGTCCCCGGCCAGCCGTTGATCCTGTTCAACGTCTGGGACGCGGGCAGCGCTGTCGCCGTTGAACGGGCGGGGGCCAAGGCGCTGGCGACGGGCAGTTGGTCAGTGGCGGCGGCACAGGGATCTCATGATGCAGAGGCGCTGCCAATCGACCTGGCGCTGGCGAATGCCACCCGAATCGTCGCTGCGACTGACCTGCCGGTCAGCATCGATTTTGAAGGCGGCTATGCAAGCGATCCGGGGCAGACTGCCGCCAATGTGTCAGCGCTGGCCGCCACAGGCGCGATTGGGTGCAATTTCGAAGATCAGGTGATTGGGGCGGCACCGCGCACGCTTTATACCATTGCCGATCAGGCGGGGCGGATCAGCGCGATCCGCCAAGCCGTCGGCCCGGCATTTTTCATCAATGCGCGGACTGACATTTTCCTGGTCGCGCCCGCCGATGCGCATGATGCGGCGATGGTCGACGCCGCGATCGACCGCGCGCACGCCTATGCCGATGCTGGCGCGAGTGGCTTCTTCGTGCCTGGGCTCGTCGATCTGGCTTTGCTTGAGCGGGTGTGCAGGGCATCGCCGCTGCCCGTCAACTTCATGGCCTTTCCGGGTGCACCGGCGGCGGATGCGGTGGCAGGGACGGGCATCGCGCGGATCAGCCATGGGCCGGGGCCATATCGACTAGCGATGAAGGCGTTGGCAGATGCCGCGCGGGCGGCTTTCGCTTAAGCTTCGTCGGCGTTCTCTGCCGCGGCCTCGCCTTCGCCCTCGGCCGGGCGCTCAAACCACGCCTCTATTTCACCCGACAGCTTCAGCGTCAGCGGGTTACCGTGGCGATCGACTTTCTTGCCGAGCGCGACGCGGATCCAGCCTTCGGACAGGCAATATTCTTCGACATCATGGCGCTGCAGCCCTTTGAAACGGATGCCGATGCCGCGTTCCAGCAAGGGCTGATCAAAAAACGGGCTGCGCGGGTTCGACGAAAGTCGATCGGGGGGTGTATCGCTCATGGCAGCGCTCTTGGCGCAGCACGGCGAAAATTGCCAGCCCGAACGCAACCGGGGCGGCGCGACCATGCGCACCGCCCCGGATCTCACCTGCGATCAGCGGCAGATACGGATCCGCACGCTTTCCTGATAATAGGGGTCCCACTGACGCACGACGCGGCAGCGGTTGAACCGCGGGCGATAATTATAGGCGTAATAGCCGTCGTCCGGATAATAGCCGTGGTCGTTATAATAGTTGTAATCGTAATTCACTGGATAGCCGCGATCCAAATAATAGCGGTCGCGAAACCGATCGTTGCGGTTGGACGCGATCGCCGCGCCAATTGCGAGACCGGCAATCCCGGCAATCACTGCGCCGCCATTGCCGCGGCCCCGGCCAAAGCCATCGCCCCGAAAGCCGTCTCCACGAAAGCCACCGCCATAACGCTGCGCGTCGGCAGGCACGGCAGCGGTGAGCGCGGTTGCGGCGAGGGCAAACCCAAGGCCGACTTTTTTCAACATTGCGTTCATGTCCATTCTCCTCATCTCAACCAGCCCGACACCCTGTACCAACGCACTGCATGGAGAGCCTGTTGCAATGGGTAGGTGATTCGCGCTGAACTGTTGTGGAACGCGGCGTTCATATGCGGTTTACCAACGGACGGGGCAGCCAGCCATCATCGGGCCCCAGCGCAAGGAGTGTAGCAATGGCCTATTGGCTGATCAAATCCGAACCCGAAAGCTATGGCTGGGCAAATCTGGTCGCCGAGGGGCGCACTGAATGGACCGGCGTCCGCAACGCCACCGCCGCCATCAATCTGCGCGCCATGCAGGTCGGCGATGAGGCGCTCTTCTATCACAGCGTGAGTGACAAGGCGGTGGTTGGCATTGTGCGGGTAAGCCGGGCCTGGCAGCCCGATGGCGAGGGCGGGAAATGGGCCTCGGTCGAAGTCGAACCCGTCCGCGCGCTTGATCACCCCGTGACCCTCGCCGCCATCAAGGCCAATCCTGAACTCGCCGGCATGGAATTGCTCCGCCAGTCGCGGCTTTCGGTCTGCCCGGTCAGACCAAACGAATGGGCCGTGGTGCTGGCTATGGCGAGCGGATCAGCCCGGCAGGCCGTGCTGGAGAGATAACTTCCCAATTCTTTTGGACAGGAAAGTAACGCGTTCTTTTTTTCGGAATTCAATGCTAATCACGCTTGCGCCATTGGCAATCTTGCGTCTATCATTAGCAATATTTCGAAATTGTCGGGTTAACAGAGTCGATTACAATTTATGTAATATTGGCTCGGGAGCACGCAATCGTGGTCACTTCAGTCAATTTTCGGGCCGCTGTAAATCGGGCGCAACAGCGCGCGCAGGAACTCGGCATTGATTTGACAGCGCTGACCGAACAGGTGCGCGACCACTCCCCCGATGAACTCAATTCGGCGACGGCGAAGCTGGGGCGACGCGATTTTCTTGAATCGCAACATGGCGCTAACCTAATTGGTGACCGGTCCTTTGAACGAATCATTGCCGGAAACGAGTTGCAGCCTGCCAATTTTCTGGCGCGCGGCGAATTGGCAGCGAAGCCAGTGATGCGGATCGTGCTGCGCACCGCCGGCGGCGGACTGATCGGCTATGGCACCGGCTTTCTGGTCGGTGACGGCGTCCTTATCACCAATAATCATGTGCTGCCCGACCGCGACACCGCTCGCTTTGCTCAGGCAGAGGGATATTATGAGCTCGATATCGATGGCACCGCGCGGACAACGCTGCGCTTCGCACTTGAGCCTGATCGGCTCTACTTCACATCAACCGCGCTCGATTTTACGCTGGTGGCGGTTGCGCCACAGGATCGGGGGAGCGGCCAATCACTCCGCCAGCTCGGCTGGCTGCCGCTGATCGGGGGCACCGGCAAAGTGCTGGAGGGTGAATGGCTGACCATTATCCAGCATCCGCGTGGTGAGCAAAAGCAGCTGTGCGTGCGCGAGAATCAGCTGCTTAAACGCGACACTGACGTCCTGTGGTATTCAACCGACACACTCGGCGGATCGTCGGGCTCGCCTGTGTTCAACAATGACTGGCTGGTCGTGGCGCTCCACCATTCGGGCGTGCCGGAGATCAAGAATGGCCGCTGGCAGACAATGGACGGCCGTGATTTCGATCCGGATACGGACAGCGAGGACAAGATCAAATGGGTCGCCAATGAAGGGATCCGGGTATCGCGGATCATCGCGACATTGCAGGCTAATCAAGCCATTGCTGACCACCCGATGGTCAAACGCATGTTGAACCTGACGACGGAAGATCTGCAATCTGGCCTGCCCGTGCTCGGGGCAGCGCCCACGCGATCTGCCCCGCCAGTGCCGCAAAATGGCGCTTTGCTTAACCCCATCTCCACTCCGACGGACGCGCCCAGGGAGGCTCGCATGACCCAATATGTCACCGTAACGCTCGCGATTGATGACAATGGCCAGGTCCGCATTGCCGATAGCGCCCCGGCGCGTGAAGCGGCACTAGGGGCAGAGACGGCCAAGCCCGCCAAGGCGGTGATCGAAGCGCCAGTGGTGCCGGAGAAGGATTGGCTGACCGGCTATGATCCGACGTTCCTGAGCCCAGACCATATCGTCAACCTACCAAACGTCGAACGTGCCGCGCTGAAAAAGCAGATCGTCCCGCTCTTGCCGAAATCGGTTTATGGCCATCCCGCGCCCGATGCGCCGACCGCCAGCGCCGGGGTTTTACACTATAGTGGCTATAGCGTGGTGATGCGTGCTGACCGACGGATCGCCTTTTTCTCCGCCGCCAATATCAATGGCGGCGTCGAGTTTCCCGGTCTTGGCCGCAAGGACAAATGGCTTTTCGATGACCGGATTGACCGCAAGTTTCAAATCAACAATGATTTTTACACCCGCAACAAGCTCGATCGCGGCCACCTGACCCGGCGCGAAGACATGGAATGGGGGATCGATCCCGTCGATGCGACCCGCCGCGCCAATGGCACCTGCACCTGGACCAATTGTTCGCCCCAACATGAAATGTTCAATCAGGACAAAGGCCCTGATCGCGCAGTGCGGCTGTGGGGTGGGCTTGAAAAATTCATCCTGGAACAGACCGCGCGGCATTACCAATTCAGGGTTCAGGCCTTCACTGGGCCGATCTTTGGCGATTTTGATCCTGACTATCGCGGCGTGAAAATCCCGCTCGATTACTGGAAGGTGGTGGTCGCTATCGATGCCGAGGATCGGCTGTTCGCGACCGGCTATGTCCTCACCCAGCGCGATGTGCTTGATGTCACTAATCTCGATGAGGCTGCGATCGCGGTCCCGTTCGGCCAGTTCCAGACCTATCAACGCCCGATCAGCGAGATAGAAGACGCGACCGGCCTGGCCTTCACTTATGGCGGCCCGCAGCGCAAATCATTGCGCACAGTTGATCCGCTGGCAAAGGAGCTCGCCAAGCCGGTATGGAAACGCAAGAAGCAACGCCGTGGTGGCGACGGACCGGAGGAATCAGGGATGATTGACAGCCCGGTCGACCCGGATACCCCGCTTAGCGGGCATGGCAATATTGTGCTGGAGAGCTTTTAGCGCCCGCTATGGTCCAGCCTGTTCGTCCCGAATAGCGGCTATTCAGGACGAACAAGGAGAACCAAAATGAAGCCAGCCGACGGTCGCGGCAGCTCAGGCGCTCAGCGTCAGCTTTTCGAACCGATCGAGATGGAAATCGGCCGAGCCGAACTGGTTTTCGATCATCGTGCCGCGCTTGAAATAATGGCCGATCGCCAGCTCCTGGGTAATGCCGATGCCGCCATGCGTCTGAATCGCGTTCTGCCCGACAAAATTGATCGAGCGCGAAACCTTCGCCTTGGCCAGGCTGACCGCCGCCTTGCGTTCAGCAGCCGGCAGATCGAGCTTGAGCGTCCCCATCAACGCCATTGAGGCGATCTGCTCGACCTCGATAAACATATCCGCCATGCGGTGCTGCAGCACCTGGAACTTGCCAATCGGCACGCCGAACTGTTTGCGTTGCTTGGTATAGTCCAACGTGCCTTCATGCAGCTTGCGGCTGATCCCGCAGGCCTCGCCGCACACCGCCACCGTCGCTTCGTCAACCAACTTCTCGACCAGATCGATGCCGCCGGACACCAGTGCATCGCCCGGAATCGCGACATTTTCGAAATAGACTTCGGATGCCTGAAAGCCATCGACGGTCGGATAATCGCGCCGAACGACCCCGGGCAATTTGGCGTCGATCAGGAACAGCTCCACCCCGGCGCGCTCGCGCTGGCTGCCGCCGGTGCGCGCGGTGACGAGCAGATGCGTCGCCCAGGGGGCAGCATAAACCACCGCCTTCTGGCCATTCAGGATATAGCCAGCGCCATCGGCGCGCGCGGTTGTGCGCAGATTGGCAAGATCATAACGCCCCTGTGGCTCGGCATAGGCAAAGGCGATGATCGCCTCGCCCGCGATGATCGCGGGGATCACCGCATCGGCCAGCGCACTACCGGCATGCTTCATCGCACCGCCGCCGATCACCACGGTCTGCAAATAGGGCTCGATCGCGATGACCTTGCCCAATTCTTCCATCATGATCATGTTTTCCAGCGCGCCGCCGCCCAGCCCGCCATGCTCCTCGGCAAAGGGCGCGCCAAGGATGCCAAGCTCGGTCGCCAGCGACCGCCAGATGCCCGGATCGCGCCCCTCTGGCGCCGCCATCATCTTGTTGCGCGCCTCAAAACCATAAGTGTCGGCAAGGAAACGCGCTAGTGTATCGCGCAGCATGTCCTGCGTTTCGGTATAGGTGAAATCCATTACTAATCCTGTCCTATCGGCTGGCCTGCCTGATCGGCAGCGCCCTTACGCAATCAGAGCCCCAGCACCATCTTGGCGATGATGTTGCGCTGAATTTCATTCGATCCGCCATAAATCGTCGTCTTGCGAACGTTGAAATAGGTCGGCGCGGCGCGGTGGGCGTAATCGGGCCCGATCGGGTGCTCATTATCGCCCATGCCAAAGCCACGGAAATAGGGCGCGCCATAATGGCCAACCGCTTCAAGCGACAGCTCGGTCAGCCGCTGCTGGATTTCCGAACCCTTGATCTTGAGCAGGCTTGATTCCGGCCCCGGCCCCTTGCCGGCGCTTTCGCCCGCCAAACTGCGCAATTCGGTGAATTCCAGCGCGGTCAGGTCCATCTCCAGCTCGGCAATTTTGCGCTTGAAGAACGGGTTAGCGATCAGCGGTGCGTCACCGTCCATTTCAGACCGGGCGATCGCCTTGACCTTCTCAATCCCGCGCTTCGATGCCGCGACACCGGCAATGCCAGTGCGTTCATGCGCGAGCAGGAACTTGGCGCAGGTCCAGCCCTTATTCTCCTCATAGATGCGGTTTTCCACCGGCACCCGCACATCTTCCAGCCAGACCTCGTTGACCTCATGCTCCCCGCCCAGGGTGATGATCGGCCGCACGGTGATGCCGGGGGATTTCATGTTGATCAGCAGGAAGCTGATCCCCTCTTGCTGCTTGGCATCGGGATCGGTGCGGACCAGGAAGAACCCCCAATCGGCATGCTGCGCCAGCGTCGTCCAGGTCTTCTGCCCGTTGACGATGTAATGATCGCCCTCAGCATCGGTGCCGCGCACTGCTTTGGTGCGCAAAGAGGCAAGATCGGAACCCGAACCCGGCTCTGAATAGCCCTGGCACCACCAATCCTCACCCGACAGGATGCGCGGCAGAAACTTAGCTTTCTGCTCAGGCGTGCCGAACTGATAAATGACCGGGCCGACCATCGACAGCCCAAAGGGCATCAGCCGGATGCAATCCGCGCGTGCGGCTTCTTCGGACCAGATATATTTCTGCGTCGGCGTCCAGCCCGTGCCGCCATAGGCGACCGGCCAGGCAGGGGCGACCCAACCCTTTTTGGCGAGCACGCGGTGCCAGGACAGGAAATCCTCTTTCGACATCTCCTCCCCCTCATCCTGCTTGCCGCGCAGATCAGCGGGATAATTCTCCGCGATGAAGTGGCGCACCTCCTGCTGAAAGGCCAAATCTTCAGGGCTGAAATCGAGATGCACGGGCTTCCTCCATCTTATTGACGCTCTGCCATATCGGCATGCCTGGTCCGCCGCGACGATGCGCCTCGCGCTGATCAGCGACGAAGGCAGCTGCCGCGCCGTTCAAGCGCTATGAGCCGGGTAAAGCGTGGCGGCTGTACGGCCAAGAAGCAAGGCAAAGCCATCACCAAATTGGGCGTGTCCTGGGATATCCGCCATCTATTTCAGGCGTGCAGTGATGGAACGCCAACCGCATTCCACCGTCAGCGCGTCAACCCCACATCCATTTCGGCTGAAGACCGCAGTCGGGCGAGTGCCTCGCCCGCCGCCGCCACCGTCCGTGCCACGTCATTGGCGCTGGTGTTCCAGCCACAGACGCTGATCCGCATCACGCGTTCGCCGCCCCAGTTGCCGCCGCTGACAAATGCTTCGCCGCTGGCATTGATCGCGGCGATCACGGCATCGCTGATATTGGTCCCGTCGCTGCAGTCAAAGCGGATCAGGCCCTGGTTCATGGTCGGCCGGGCGATGCCGGTTGCGCCCTCAAAGCCGATGATCCCATCGTAAATCGCGGCGGCATGATCGCAGCAGCGCTCGATCATTGCAGCCAGCCCGTCGCGGCCGAGCTCCATCAGGGCCGCCAGCGCGGGCAGCGCCCGCGCGCGGCGCGACCATTCGGGCGTAAAATCCATCGGGTCGCGCACCGCACCGCCGGTCGTCAGATACGCCGCCGTCATGCGCATCGCTGCGGAGTGCGCAACAGGATCGCGCGTGATCGCCATGCCGCAATCATAGGGGGTGTTTAGCCATTTATGGCCATCGGTCGCCCAGCTATCGGCCAACTCGACACCGGCAACAAGCGGGGCCAGCCGCGGACTGGCATTGGCCCAAAGCCCAAAGGCCCCATCGACATGAACCCAGGCACCGGCGGCATGCGCGATCGGGCATAACGTCGCAAAATCGTCGCAGGCGCCGATGTTCAGATCGCCGGCATTAAGGATGACAATCGTCGGCGCATCCGGGGCATTGGCCAGGGCAGCACTGAGCGCGTCAGCTGAGACGGTGCCGGGCACGTCGCCGCCCAGCGACACAATGCAATCGCTGCCCAGACCAAGCAGGCGCAACGCGCGCGTCACCGACGAATGATGATGGGCATTGGCCAGCACCCGGATCACGGGGCCCCCTTGCAGGCCCTTCGCTTCGACATCCCATCCCGCCCGCGCCAGCACCGCGTGGCGCGCGGCTGCCAGCGCGGTGGTGTGCGCCATCTGGCAGCCGGTGACAAAGGCATAGCTTGAATCGGGTGGCAGCCGCAGCGCCTCCAGCAGAAACTGACCGGCCACTTCTTCAAGCACGGCACCGGCGGGACTGGTCGACGCCAGGACAACATTCTGGTCCCAGGCTGAGCACATGATATCCGTTGCCAGCGCCGCCGGTAGCGCCCCGCCTTTGACCCAGGCGAAAAAACGTCCGCCGGCATTGGCCGTCAAACCCGGCTCTGCCGCCGCTGCAATCGCGCGAACCACATCGGTTGCGGGCATGCCATGCATGGGGAACTGTACCGGCAGCGGTGACCTGATCGCCGCCGGCGTGCCGCGTGATGCCACGGGGCGGGTATCAAGCGACGCCAGGTAACGACGGGCTTCGGCGAAGGCGATATCGAGCGTGTCCATGCGTCGGGCGCTAACAGATTGACCCATTCATGTCGCCACCGAACCGAATAAGCGAAGCCAAAAGCGGAAAGGGAGGCAGGGTGATCGACAGTCTGGCCACCACGGCGCCGGTCCGGTTTGGCGCGACAGGGCACCAAGACCGCTTCGATGCAATATGGGTTTGCAGCCAAGACAAAACGACAAAAAGCCCCGCTGGGGACAGCGGGGCTTTTTGTAGGGTGCTTTGCAGCAATGGTTGGTTGCGGGGACAGGAACCAACAGCTGTGCATCTTCACGGTATGTTATTCATTATACTTCGTTTTTATCGTCGCTCATTCTGGAAATACCCCCATCGATACCCCCGACCCTGTCCGAAGCGACGAGTTGGGGGTATTTTGGGACAGGGCGTTGTGAACCAAAAGATAGCGCTTTTCGGTTTCGTCCCGCAGATGGGAAGACACACGCTAGGCCATTCACATTCCCGAAATGGCATTTTGCTTCGGGTGCCGCTTGGGCAGGAGATGGGCCGCTTGCAGACTGGCAGGTCTCGGAGCGGCAAGTCGAAATAGCGGACCTTCGTCGGGACGGCGGCCTAAGCTAGCGCGGGCCGTCGTTCGACCACGGCTGCAGCCAGGATTAGCGCTTGGAGAAGGCGGCGGCGACGGCGGCGTCCACTGTCTCCACATTCCGAACGATCTCGTCCAGTAAGCGCGTCTCTACGAGATGATGTGACGAGCGCGGCTCATACCGCAGATCGTGGCTGATCGCGGCGAGATAATTCTGCATATAAGTCGTGATCTGGAACTCGACGCCTGCTTTTGCCCGGCCGTCAACCATTCCTTCCGTGAGGAGCGCATCGATGTGAATCGAGCGGTAGAATGGCGTTCGTGGATCCGAGAAATAGTCGCGCTCATTAGTCAAGTGGAACCGGCCGCGCGTCACCAACCAACGCCGAACAGTCGTGACCGCCCCGGTGAGCAGTCCGGTATGCGAGACAATGATACGAAAGCCGAGGAGATCGTTGATGAACGCGTCCGCCGTGGCGATCTCACCTCGCATCGCAAGCTTGCGCTGAATCGAAGCGTCGGATTTAACGCGCCAAATGATCTGGGGCTCTACCCCCTCCCGCGGCAGCGTAGCTTCAAGGACCCGGAGCAGCTCTGCCTGTACATGTCGCGCCGCCTCCTCGAGTGACGCTCGTTGCGTGGTGTCCAGCATCATGGCGTGATCGCCTTGACCAGATCAGCAACCTCCTCCTGGGTAAAGCTCAAATCGCGGACCTCCACATGACCTGCCTCGCATGCCGGCTTCAACCAACGGCGCAGCTCATCGATGCTCTCTGCCGTCTCACCGGCTTTTCTTGCCTCGGAATAGTGTGTGCGCTCGAGATTACCGATCAGCACGACGACCTTCGGTTGCCGTTCGGGCGTGCTTGTTCGGATCACCGTGCTTATAAGCCATTGAAGGCGCGCGATCGTGCCAAACTTCAGCGTACGCGTTGCCTGAATGACCTCGTAGAATCGCTTGCCCTGGCTCCCATCAGTGTAGGCGTAGCACCTATAGGGGTAGGTGGCGTCGAAAAGCTCCGCCTGGCCGGTATCAAGGTGCGCACCTTGCGCGGAGACCCCACCATGGTTGCGAAGCTCAGGCGCCAGCCGGCTGACAAGGGTCGCGTCGACCCCATCCTTGATCTTGGTGAGATCGTGTAGGCTCGGAAAACGGTCGGCCAATGGCAGATTATAGACCCTGGCGTCACGCGCTATTGTTTCGGCGGGCGTGCTTACCGGCAGAAGGGGGACTTCGCGAACGATCGCGGTTCGCCGTGGGCCGAGTGTTCCGGCGAGTTCGATAAGCTTGAACGATTGACGGTCATTCGTCCGAGGATGGCCGCCGATGGTGCCACCGGACACAACGCATAGTGGGTTAAACCGGTCTGCGCGGTCGACGGGGATTAGGGCCCCATCGATACCGACATGGTTCGTGTGCTTATGACCATGAAGGACGATGTCGAATGCGTTTTCGGTTAGCACCTGCTTGAATTTCGCCGCGTCGATTACCGCCTCGAACGACTTGATCTCGAGCTGCTGCTGCCAAAGATGTCCGATATGGTGGTGCAGGACGGCGATTTTGGTTAGCTTGTCGAATTTGTCGGGCAGCGCGGCGCGCAGGGCCTTCATGTGATCAGCGAATTCCTGAAGCTGACCATCCGTTAACATGCCAGCGTCGACGACGAGCGTGTCGAGATAGCGATCGCGAACGGCAATCAAGGTTGGCTTGGTGCTGCCATCCGCGATGTCGATAAGCGACTTGAGCTTGCCCTCGATCATAGTGTCGGCAGATAAAGGCATGCCGCAGCCATGCGCCGAATTGAATCCGTAGATTAGTACATCCCGCGTCAGATCGAGAAGGTAGGGTAGGCTCTTTTCCAGCTTGAGCTCACCAGCGTTGGGGCGGGACAAGATCCCGCCCCATCCGCTCGGATCCGGCGGCGTGGTAGGGGTATGCGTGGTAGGATCGAAGCCCGGCACGTGGGCGTGCGGGAACGCCCGTCCGAACACCTCCCAGAAATTCCTGAACTGGATTGCGGGGTCATCGTTCGGGCGCGCACGCCGAGTTACGTCATGATTGCCCGGCACGACCAGAATGCGGTCGGGGGGCGGTAGCAACCCGTCATTCGACAGTCGGATCAGCCAATCCCGGACTTGCTCGAGCCCTGCCCGATCGCCCTTGATCGTGATGTCGCCACTTACCACCACGAAGTCCGGCATGCGAGTCAGGGAAGATATATAATTTCGAAGGACATCCAACGGTTTGTCGGTCGCTGCGCCGGCGATCGCGACCTTGCCGTCGACATCGGTATAGGTGCTGGCACCAGCATGGACATCGCTCAGATGCAAAATGATAACGTCGGACATGCTCATGTCATATCAGCAACGAATTGCGCGTGAATGCCATTTCGCATCACCGCGACCGCATCGCGTGCGAGGATCATGTACTAAGTCGATGAATGAGGCGCGCTGCGTTGTTGTCGCGGATAGTCTGCCGAAGCCTGGCGATGGATGCCGCGGCGCAGCCCTGGCTCGGCCGAAAGAGTATCCAACGAAGCGTCCGGTGGTAGTCAATTTGCCAGCGTACATTCCCAAGGCCGCGCACCATTCTACCTGACGACTGAGCTGCACCCGGTTTCGTGGACACCAAGATAAGGTGTTTTTGGAACCGGAGGGTGATGATGCAACGACGGAAGTTCAGCCGGGAGTTCAAG
>LNFM01002561.1_pt1 | contig 40630 bp, 34 predicted proteins | sample 596031 | NCBI WGS metagenome assembly LNFM01 (sample SAMN04254537, study PRJNA301005) | activated carbon metagenome | isolation source: dual media filters at the Ann Arbor, Michigan drinking water treatment plant | place: USA: Ann Arbor | reverse complement strand
TGGACGGCATCAAGAACAAGATCGACCCGGGCGCGCCGAGCAACAAGGACCTCTACGACCTGCCGCCGGAAGAAGAGAAGAACATCCCGACCGTTTGCCACTCGCTCGACCAGGCGCTGGCCGCGCTCGACGCCGACCGCGAGTTCCTCAAGGCCGGCGGCGTGATGAGCGACGACTTCATCGACGGCTACATCGCGCTGAAGATGCAGGAAGTGACCAAGTTCCGCGCGGCCACCCATCCGCTCGAGTACCAGATGTACTACGGCATCTGATTCGCGACCATCGTGGCGGAAACGAGATGGCCCGGCTTGTCCGGGCCATTTCTTTCCCGATAGCATCGGGCGACACGAGGGGAGAGCGTGATGATGAAGTGGGTCCGGCAGGGCTTCCTGGGGCTGTTGTTGTTCGTGGTCGGCGCGGTGGTGGTGACGGCGGTGCTGCGCTGGTTCGCGGTAGATGATGCCGCGCGCGCCGACGTGGCGCTGCTGATGACGCCGCCGCCGGCGCCGGTGGGGGACAACGGCTTCGCCGCCCTGGCGCTGGCCGGGCACGAGGTGCCGGTGGACCAGTTCGAGGCCGTGATGGCCGGCGAGGTCGCGCGCTTCGAGGCCTTCGAGCGTGCGACCCGCGAAGAGTTGCTGGCGATGGCGCGCAAGTCGCCCTATTCACTGGCCGACGGCGGGCCGAGCTACACCCTGCTCGAAGACAGCGGCTTCCCGGTGCGCGAACCGCTGGATTATTCGGTCGGCTGCGGCATGCAGGCGGACGACTGCCTCGCACGCGTTGGCGAGGATCCCGGCGCCGTGCGCGACCTGCTGGCCCGTGCCGGCGAGCGCACCGCCCTGGCCGAGCGCAGCCTGGCCAGCGGCCACCTGCGCAATCCCTATCCGCCCAGCCTGATGGCGCCGCTGCCGAGCTTCCAGCTGCTGCGCCTGCCGCTCAATGCCGCCGCGCTGGACGCCGTCGAGGGCCGCGTGCCGGAGGCGATGTCGCGCACCTGCGGCGTGTTGGCCAACGCGCGGCGCCACGGCGCCACCAGCACCGACCTGATCCCGCAAATGGTCATGGCCAGCCTCGCCAACGGCGCCGCCGGCCTGCTGCTCGACCTGCGCCGCGCCGCGCCTGATGTGCCGCTTCCCGCAGACTGCGCGCCGGCCCTGGCGCCGGTGCAGGGCGAGGATTACTTCGTCTGCGAAGCGATCCGCGGCGAGTTCCGCATGGTCTCGCGCGTCAGCCACGACCTCGACGCGTCGCTGGCCGGGAAGTGGAATCCGCGCGACCTGTTCCTGCGCCTCACCGCCTTCGATGCCGACACCTACGACGCCTGGCTGGCGCCGCGCTACGCCCAAACCTGCCGCGATGACTATCGCCAGGCCGTGCTGGCGGGCGTGGTGCCGCCGCCGCGCGTCGAAGTGCCGGAAATGTCGGACCCGACCTGCTGGGGCGCGGTGGTCAGCTGCGTGCTGAGCAACATCGGCATGGCCGACGTCGGCCAGTACCAGCGCCGGCTGCTCGACAACGCGGCGAAGCTGCGCCTGCAGCTGGCGGCCTTGGCCGTCGCCGATGGCCGCCTGGCGCGCGACGCCGCGGTGGCCGAAGCGACTTCGCCGGGTTACGCGGCGACCCTGTCCGCCGACGGCGATCGCCTGCAGATCTCCCTGCAGCAGGCCGGCCCGAACCAGGAGCCGACCTTCAGCGTCGCGCTCTGATCCGCGTCCAATCCCTGGCCCCTGATCGAAGCCGGCCCCCGCGGCCGGCTTGCGGCGTTGCACCAAGTCCCCCGAGGGGAAATCTGTAATATCCGGGTAGGAAACTTCGTACCGACTTCTGGGGAGAAAGCGTACGTGACTATCCGGACCCTGCGGCTTCTGCCGCTTCTTTTGCTGTGCCCGTCGCTCGCCCAGGCCGGTGCCTGGATCAACGAGATCCACTACGACAACGCCGGCACCGACGTCGGTGAACGCATCGAGATCGCCGGCGACGCCGGCACCTCGCTCACCGGCTGGACCCTGCACTTCTACAACGGTGCCGATCGCAAGGTGTACGCCACCCGCAGCCTGTCGGGCACGCTGGGCGCCACCTGCGGCGCATTCGGCTTCCTCACCGTGGACGCGGCCGGGCTGCAGAACGGCGCGCCCGACGGCGTGGCGCTCACCAACGCCTCCGGCGCGGTTGTGCAGTTCCTGAGCTACGAGGGCAGCTTCAATGGCGCCGATGGCCCGGCCCGCAACCGGACCTCGGTGAACATCGGCGTGTCCGAGACCGACGCCACGCCCGTCGGCCACTCGCTGCAGCTCGGCGGCAGCGGCACGCAGTATTCGAACTTCACCTGGCGCGCGGCGGCGGCGTCCACGTTCGGAACCTGCAACGTCGCGCAGACCTTCCCGGTGCCGGACCTGGCGCCCACCGTCACCGGCACGTCGCCGGTGGATGGCAGCGGCTCGGTGGCGCTGGACAGCAACCTGTCGATCGTCTTCTCCGAACCGGTGAGCCTTGCCGCGGGCGCCGTGACGCTGGCCTGCGACAGCGGCGGCAGCGTCGCGGTGGCCACCAGCGGCGGCCCGACCCAGTTCACCGTGGATCCGCAGACCAGCCTGCCGGGCCTGTCGGACTGCCTGGTCGACGTCCTCGCCAGCAAGGTCACCGACCTCGACGGCACGCCGACGCCCATGGCGGCGAACTACAGCTTCGTGTTCACCACCGCCGCGGTGCCGGGTACTACTCGGGCGTGAACACCTCCAGCGCCTCGGCGCTGCGCAGCAGCCTGCACGCGCTGATCGACGACCACCAGCGCTTCCCGTACACGTCCACGGCCACCGATACCTGGGACATCCTCGAGTACGCCGACGAAGACCCGACCAACCCGGGCCGCATCCTCGACGTGTACCGCAATGCGGCGTACACGAAGGCCGGCGGCGGCAACACGCAGTACAACCGCGAGCACACCTGGCCCAAGAGCTACGGCTTCACCAACGACGGCAGCGGCAACTATCCGTACACCGACACCCACATGCTGTTCCTGTCGGACTCGGCCTACAACAGTTCGCGCAACAACAAGCCGTATGCCGATTGCCTGAGCAACTGCGTCGAGCGCGCCACGGTCGCCAACGCCGGCGCAGGCGGCGGCACCGGCGTGTTCCCGGGGAACTCGAATTGGTACGACACCACGTACTGGCAGACCTGGGGCGACCGCAAGGGCGACGTTGCGCGCGCGCTGCTGTACATGGACGTGCGCTACGAGGGCGGCACCCACGGCGTCACCGGCGTGGCCGAGCCGAACCTGATCCTCACCGACGACCCGGGCCTGATCCAGGCCTCCAGCAGCAACCTCGGCGTCGCCTACATGGGCCGCCTGGCCGACCTGCTGCGCTGGCACGCCGAGGACCCGGTGGACGAGAAGGAAATCCTGCGCAACGAAGCGGTCTACACCTACCAGGGCAACCGCAATCCGTTCATCGACCACCCGGAATGGGTGGCCTGCGTGTTCCAGGGCGTTTGCCCCTGAGCTGAGTGACGCGGGCGGCGCCGGGCCGCCCGCCGGTCCGGTGCAGGGCGCTCGCCTGGCCCGGCCCCGCCGGCGTCCGGCGGCCCGCCCGTCGGCCAGGCGGCGAGGGGCTTGCCGGCCCCGGGGTCACTGTGCATACTGTGCCTATTCAAAAAGCACAGTGGCCCCGTGAACGCGGAACTCTTCCTGTCGGCCAGCGACCCGCGGCCGATGTACCAGCAGATCGTCGACCAGGTCACCGCCAAGGTGATGGCTGGCGACTGGGCGGCCGGCCAGCCGCTGCCGTCCATCCGCGAGCTGGCCGCGGAGAGCCGGGTCAGCGTGATCACCGTTCGCCGCGCCTATGAAGAGCTCGAACGCGCCGGCGTGATCGCCACCCGCCAGGGCAAGGGCTCGGTGGTCGCCGAACGCAGCGACCTGCCCACCGCCCTGATGCACGAGGAACTGCAGCGCCAGCTCGAGGTGCTGCTCGCCTGCGCCGCGCGCCTGGGCCTGCCCCGCAGCGAACTGCACCGCCTCATCGACCAGGCCGCCGACCCCGACGCGGCCGGCCCCGCCACCCCGCAAGGAAACCTGCCATGACGCTCGCCTTCTCCCTGTCCGGCATCGGCAAGTGCTACCCGCACTTCGCCCTCAAGGACATCACGCTCGACCTGCCCGAAGGCCAGGTGATGGGCCTGGTCGGCATCAACGGCGCCGGCAAGACCACGCTGCTGCGCCTGCTCACCGGCCTGGCCGCCGCCGACACCGGCGAAGTCACGGTGCTCGGCCATCGCTTGCCCGAGGGGCAGGTCGCCGCCAAGCGCGACATCGGCTTCGCCTCCGAGGACATGCGCCTTTACCGTGGCCAGACGCTGCGCTGGCACATGGACCTGATGCGCGGCATCTATCCGGACTGGAGCGAGGTCTATGCGGCCGAGCTGCTCAAGCGTTTCGACCTGCGCGCCGAACAGACGCTCGGCGGGTTCTCGCACGGGCAGCGGGTGAAGGCGCTACTGCTGCTTTGCCTGGCCCGCCGCCCGCGCCTGCTGCTGCTGGACGAACCGACCACCGGCCTGGACCCGGTCGCGCGCATCGAGGTGCTGGAGGCCCTGGCGGACGTGCTGCGCGACGAGAGCCGCAGCGTGCTGTTCTCCTCGCACAACACCCACGACGTCGAGCAGATGGCCGACAGCATCACCTTCCTGCACCAAGGCCGGCTGGTGGCCTCGGCCGACAAGCACGCCTTCGTCGACCGCTGGCGCCGCGTCGTCTGCCAGGGCGCGCTGCCCGAAGGCCTCGATGCCTGGCCGGAGATCGCCAGCGCCCGCGCCAACGGCAGCCTGGTCGAAATCAAGGCGCGCGCCTGGGACGCCGGCATGCCCGCGCGACTGGCCGCGCAGGGCCTGCAGGTCCAGCGCGACGATCCGATGGCGCTGGAAGACATCTTCGTAACCGCCGTGCGCTCGGGAGCCGTGGCATGACCCTCAACATCCCCGTCATCAAGCTGCTGGTCGCCAAGGACTGGCAGCTGTTCCAGAAGCAGCTGGCCGTGTGCGTGCTCGCCGGCATCGTCTCGCTGTGCTTCCTCGGGCTGGCCAGGCCCTGGGCTTTCTATGTCGGCTCGCTGATGCTGATCATCGTGATGGTGTCGGCGGCGTGCTTCTCGATCGCGACCTCGCTGGTGGTCGAGCGAAAGGAGCAGACGCTGGCCTTCGTGATGAGCCTGCCGGTGTCGCCGCTGGACTTCACGGTGGCCAAACTGGTCGGCAACCTGGTCACCTTCCTGGTGCCCTTCGGGGTGATGCTGGCCGGCACGCTGGCGGTGGTGCTGTTCACCCCGCTGCCGGATGGCCTGTTCGTTTACGCGCTGCTGATCTTCGGCTACCTGCTGTTCGCGTTCTCAGTCTCGCTGGCGATCGCGATGGCGGTGCAAACGGAGGGGTGGGCGACGTTCGGGATGATCGCGCCGATGGTGCTGATCAATCCGTACATGATGGCGCTGGCGCAGGTGCCGGAGATCCAGCGGCGTGTCAGCGTGGACGCGCTGGTGTGGACGACGCCCGCGGTGCTGATCCTGTCGGCGCTGGTGGTGCTGTCGGTGGTGCTGATCGGCGCGACCGCGTGGCACCACGCCCGCAAGCCGGCGTTCTACTGAGGCCGTGGGTGCCACCGCGCCGCAGGAGCGGCTGCACTACATGGACCACCTGCGGGCGCTGGCGATGCTGGCCGGCGTCTTCTTCCACGCCGCGCTGGCCTACAGCCCGCTGATGCAGGGCTTCTTCCCCACCGCGGACCGGCAGAACAGCGTTGGGGTCGACGCGGTGATCTGGGGGCTGCACCTGGTGCGGATGCCGCTGTTCTTCCTGGTCGCGGGCTTCTTCGCCGCGTGGGTGATCGCCGCGCGCGGCGGCATGGCGCTGGCCCGGCAGCGGGTGCGGCGCATCCTGGTGCCGTTCCTGGTGGCGTGGCCGCTGGTGCTGTGGTCGCTGTCGGCCAGCACCGGCTGGGCGCTGGAGAACGTGCAGCATCCGTCCGCGTTCCTGGCCATGGTGCGCGAATGGCTGCAGCAGCCGGACCCGCCGCGCCTGCCGCCCGGCACCGGCCACCTGTGGTTCCTGTACTACCTGCTGCTGTTCGGCGTGCTGCACTGGGTGGTGCGCACACTGGATCTTGGACGCCTCGGCGCCTGGCTGGCCTCGCGGCACCCGGCCTGGCTGCTGCTGGGGCTGCCGCTGCCGCTGGTGCCCGCGCTCGCTTCGGTCAGCGCGCCGCATCCCGCGCCCGAAGGCCTGGTGCCGCAGTTCTGGGCGATCGCCTACTACGGCGCCTTCTTCGCGCTGGGAACCCTGGTGCACGTCAGGACCGACTGGCTGGCGCGCGCACGGCCGTCCGCGCCCTGGCTGGCGCTGGCCAGCCTCGCGCTCTACGCCGTGTTCCTGTGGCGGCTGTCGGTTGAACTGCCGGGCCAGGCGCAGCCGGTCGCGTCCTGGGGCGTCGCCTTGCTGGAAGGCTGCCTCAGCGTCTGGATGACGGTGCTGTGCCTGCTGGCCGGACAGCGGCTGCTGGATCGCGCCAGCGGCGTGATGCGCTACCTCGCGCAGTCGGCGTACTGGACCTACCTGCTGCACCTGCCGCTGCTGTTCGCGCTGCAGTACGCGCTGATGGACCAGGAATGGCACTGGGGCCTGAAGTTCGCGACCGCGGTCTGCGCCACGCTCGCCGCCTGCCTGCTCAGCTACCAGCTGATGGTGCGGCACACGCCCTTGCGTCGCTTCGTGGGCTGAGCGCGGACCGGCGCCGCCGCCGGTGCGGGGGCGTCCGGGGCCAGCGGCCCGCGCCTTGCGACATACTGTCGGCATGTCCGTCCAGCCCACGCCGCCGTCCACCGACAGCCTGGCCACGCCGCTGGCCTGGCTGGATGCCGACGGTCGGCTGGTAGGCTGCAATCCCGCCTTCGCCAGCTGGCTCGGCGTCAGCGCGCGGCGCCTGGTGGGCATGGCGCTGCAGGAGTTCGACGCCGAGGGCGATCGCGTCGCCGGCCTGTTGCCGCGGCTGCTGCCCACCGGCGAGCCCCTGCGCGTGCGGCGCGCACGCCTGGCCTTCCCCGGCAACGCCGAGCGCTTTGCCGAGGTCTGGCTGGCGCGCACGGAGGACGGTGGGCTGAGGCTCGAAGCGCACCCGGCCGACGAATTCCCCGGCGAAGACCCGGCCACCGCCCTGCCCGCCGCACTGTCGGCCGCGCTGAAGGGGCTGGCGCACGAAATCCGCAATCCGCTGGCCGGCATGAAGGGCGCGGCGCAGCTGCTCGGCCGTCGCGTCGAGAGCGACGACGCGCGCGAGCTGGTCGAGCTGATCGGCAGCGAAGTCGACCGGCTGGCCGCGCTGGTGGACCGCTTGCTCAACCCTGCGCCGCCGCGCGACTTCGAGCCCACCAACATCCACGCCGTGCTCGAGCGCGTGCGCGCGCTGGCCGAGACCGAGGCCGGCTGGTCGATCAAGCTGGTGCGCGACTTCGATCCCTCGCTGCCCGAGTTCCCCGGCGACGCCGACCGCCTGGCGCAGGCGCTCTGGAACCTGGTGCGCAACGCGCTCGAGTCCGGCGCCTCGCAGGTGTGGCTGCGCACGCGCGCCGAGCACCACGTGCTGATCGGCGACACCGCGCACCGCCTCGCCGTGCGCGTGGAGATCGCCGACGACGGCCGCGGCGTGCCCGACGACCTGGCCGAGCGCATCTTCCTGCCGCTGGTGTCCGGCCGCGCCGAGGGCAGCGGCCTGGGATTGCCGCTGGCCCAGCAGGTCGCGCGTGAGCACCGCGGCTCGCTGGGCTATCGTTCGCGCCCGGGCCACACCGTATTCACCCTGCTGCTGCCGGTGCCCGGGGCCGGCGAGGACGACGCATGAACACTGCCCTTCCCACCCGCTCCACTTTCGTCACCGTGGTGGCGTGGATCTTCCTGATGCTCTCGGGCTTCGGCCTGTTCATCTCGCTGCTGCAGAACCTGATGATCCACCTGCTGTTCCCGCCCGAGGCCTTCGAGGAATTCGCGCGCATGCCGCCGCCGCCGGGCATGCCGGCGGGCGTCGGCTGGATCTTCGGCAACATCAAGGCGTTCTTCGCGCTGATGGTGCTGCCGGTGTTGTTGATCTTCGCGGCCTCGCTGGGGCTGCTGAAGCGGTGGGAGTGGGGCCGCAAGCTCTTCATCGCGATGATGGCGCTGTCGATTGTGATGAACCTGGTGATGCTGGTGTTCCAGGGCTTCATGATGGTTGGCCTGCATGGCCAGTTCGAAGCGCTGGCGCAGGCCGCGCCGGAGGGGCAGGCGCCGCCGGACATCGGCGCCTTCCTGATCGGCATCAGCGTGTTCGCGCTGGTCTACTCGCTGGGCATCTCGGCGGTGCAGGCCTGGATCATCAAGCGCCTTGTGTCCGCGCCGATCGTGGCGGAATTCCGCGCGGCGTCCGCTCAGGCGTAGCTGAATTCCATCAGCGCCTGGTCCACCTGCCAGGTCACGCGCGTGGGCTGCACCGACAGCCACAGGCGCTTGGGCTCGCCGACGGGCTTCCTGCCGACGAAGCCGGCGGGCGTGAGCAGGGCGACGCAGCCACCGTGGTCGGGGTGGCGCACCGAGGCGTAGCGGATGGCGCCGATGTCCGCGGCGCGGGCTGCGCGGGCCAGTGCCTGGCAGTCGCGGTAGTCGTCCGGATCCGCCCACTTCGCGGCGTCGCGCGCCAGCGGCGCTTCGCGCGTATCGATCGCCGTCGCGCGCAGCGAGGCCTGGAACGCGGTGTGCACCACCGGCGGCAGCCGCGACATCGCGGTGGCGTCGCGCAGGAAGCGCCAGCGCCAGTAGCCAAGTTCGGCGCAGGCGGTGGGCAGGGCGTCGGCGCCGTAAAACACGCCCGGCTCGCCGCCGGCGCGGAAGCGCGAACCGCCCGGCAGCGGCGGGTAGCGGAAGGGCGTGGACAGCAGGTAGTGCAGCGGCTTCGCGATGGCCGGCAAGGGTGGCTTCGCGGCGTCGAGCAAGGCCTCGAGCACCACCTGTTCGGCCGCGGTGTCCACCAGCTTCATGGTCGAGGCCACGCGCTGGTCCTCGACCACGCGCCAGGCGCGGCTGCGCCAGGGGCGCGCCTCAGACGCGAGCGCGGTGGGCGTCCAGGTAATCGGTGACATGGACCAGGCCGCGGGTCTCGAGGATCAGTTCGCGCGGCACGCCGTTGAGCCCGGCGTTGTCGCTGGCCAGCCAGGCGCGCGCGGCCTCGGTGCTGCCGACGATGGAATCGAGCGAGCGGAACAGCCGCAGCAGCAGCAGGGCCAGCTCGCCGGGCTTGCCGTCGGGGTCGAGCCGGTACTGGCCCTGGTAGAGCCGGGTGACCGTGGCCTGGCTCAGGCCCAGCACCCGGCCCAGCGTGGCCTTGCTCAGGCCCAGCTGGTCGGCGGCGCGGGTGACGGCCTTGGCCAGTACGGCGTCGCGCTCGGGTTCGGGCAGTCGGGCTTGGGTGCGGGACATGGCGCCTCCTTTCCCCTGGAAGGATACGCCTCGGAAATTTCAGGTGCAAACAGCCGGGATCAGCCCGGCGGCTTCTCGTTCAGCAGCTCGTTGAACTGCTGCACCAGCTTCGGGGGGGTGGTTTCGTCGTTGAAGCCCACGTTGATGTAGGCGATCTTGCCGGCGCGGTCGATCAGCACCAGGTGCGGGATGCCGTTGACGTTGTAGGCCTCGCCGATCACGCCGTCCGGGTCGTGGGTCAGGGTCATCGTGTACTTCAGGGCGCGGCGCAGGCGGCGGTAGTCGCGGGTGCTTTCCTTGAAGTTCACCCCGATCACGTGCAGGTGCTCCCGGCCCATGCCCACCTGCAGCTTCTCCAGCAGCGGCAGCTCGGCGCGGCACCGGCCGCACCAGGAGGCCCAGAACACCAGCGCTACCACCTTGCCGCGGGAATCGCTGATGCGCACTTCCCTGCCCTCGGCGTCCACGCCCACGAAATCCGGCGGCACGTCGCCGCCCACCAGCTTTTCGGCCGCGGCGGCCGGAAGGGCGAACAGGAAGATCGCGATGAAAACGGCGAACGCGGCGCGGCGGTGGGGCATGGGGCGTGGTCCTGGGGGTGGCGGGACGCAAGGGCCCGAAGTCGCTGGAACTCTAGCCGATTGGCCGCGCCCCGGGTCCGGTCGCGCAGGCAGACAAATTCTCGTGCCGGTGGGGCGGGCGTTACTTGAGCTGGGACCAGAGGTAGAAGCCGCCGAGGGCGACGAATATCAGGACGGGCACGACCAACTGCATCAGGAAGTCTTTCGCAGCGGCGTGGCGGGCGGACGGCAGGGGCGGATAGTGCCGGGCGACAAAGGCGTCCACCTCCCCGGCCAGTTTCGCGGGCGAGCCACGCCGGTCGACGTGGAGCTCGTCCAGCGGCGCCCCAGGCCCCCAGCTGTCGTCCGGCGGGAGCAGTTCATCCTCAATCAGGAGCCAGGCCCGGTAGCGCCGCCCCATGACCTCATGGATCAGCGTGACCGTTTGGGCGGACAAGGTGCCTTGCCCGCCGAAGGCCAGCAGCGTGTCTCCGGCCTCGGCGGCACCCTCGGGCAGTTCTGCCGGATCGAGTTCAGCCATTGACTGGACGGCATAGTTGAACCCGCTCGGCTGACCGTCGACGGTCACGGGCAGCCAGCCCCCGATGTTACGGTCCAGCGAAAAATCCGCGGGGAAGGTCACCGTGACGCCGGTCTCGGCAATGTCGGCGGTCAACTGTTGCGCCGTGGGCAGGGTGGTCTTGCGGACGATCAAGGCGCTGTCGACGCTCATGGGATGGCTTGCCTCAGGTCACTTCCGGAAAAGTGTATTTGAACCGCACGCCCCGCGGCTTGGGCCAGGCTCGCGTCCGAATAAAAGAATAGGTTTTCCCTGATAAAACCGAAGGTTGACATCGGTCAGGATGGGCCCTTGGTCACGCCCATCGTTCCATGAGGCTCAACAAGTCAGCACTTCCGTCTCCATTGTTCCATTTTTGGTCATTTCAGCCGGGTGCGAGACCCTGCATGATGCTGGTGCCTGCTTGCGACCTCCATTCACGCTGAGTTGCGTTGCATTGAGTAGGCTGCCCATGGGGAGAGGCACAAATGAAAACGATCTCAGCAAAAGCAAAGTACTCGGAGCGGGCGCGCAATCTCCTTACGGACAAGGGGTCTTCGCGAGATCTCTTCGCCAAAATCCTACTCGCCAATAAGCTTGGCGCGCAGGACCAGAAGATTGTGGTCAATGGGTACACGGTAGTTACCGAACGGAAACGCTAAAGCGTGGGGCTCGGGCTGTCCGCCCTCGCGGCGATCGTGGTGCTGCTGCCTGGGTTCGCTTTCATCATCGGACTCGGGCGAATCTCAAGCCCTTCAGCGCCCTCCACCTTTCTCGATCAGCACGTCAGCGTTGGCTTGGTGTTATCGGTTGTAGCTGCCCTTCTCGCACATACATTGGCTTTGCCGTTTGCCGCAATTGCTGCGGCTATATTCGGACTGGGGGAGCCAGATCCGACTAAAGCTCTTCCGCTGCTTGCCGGCAATGTGCCAGTTGGAAATGGCCAAGCCGGCTCGAACGCCCTTGGGGACCACCCCCTCGCAGTCGCAATCTACTTCTCCACAGTCACCATCTGCTCATGGCTGCTGGGGCGGACTGTCGCCAGACTGTTTCCCGTTGCACGCCCAGGCTGGCATCAGCTTCTGCGGCCCGCGGACGACAACGTAGATTTCGTCGTTCTAACGGTTGACGGGCAGATTGATGGCGTGTGCTACCTGTTTACCGGCATTGTCGCGGATTTCTTCGTTGATGGATCCGGTCGGTTAGTCAGGGTCACTTTAAGCTATGCGGCGCGTCGAGCTTTTAGTGGGCCAGAGTCAAAAATACCAAGGGGTCATTACCTCGGCGATGGCTGGGTAGAGATTCCTGGTGAATTTTTGGTTCTGAGCCTCAGCGAAACAGCAACCGTGAATGTCGACTACTTCTACATAGATGAAGCTCCCGCAGAAGGCGAAGGAGCGTCAGCTCAGTTGATGTTGACCTTTGACGGCGGTGGAACGAAGTAGGTCCAGTAGCCCGTGCGATGGCGGAATCGATAATAGTTCCCACCGAAACTGACGGGCTTTCTGTCATAGCACAGACCAATGCGGGCGCCGGTCGAGTTTGAACTTTGCGCCGGAATGAGCTGACCAGCGATTCAGGTGTTGATTGAGCCAGCCCACACTGGCGGTGGCGACTGGTATCGCCTAGGGCGGCCGCCTGCCGCTTCCGGCCAGGAGCAGACATTGCCCGAGCGGATGGTTTAGGGTGTCTACTAAATCGTAGGAACTATCGCCCTCGTAGGAAGAAGCTCGACCGCCAGCAGCAGCACCGGAAATGTTTCACATTCATTCCGGCCCGCGCAATGGATACCTGGCAGTGGATACCTTGGGGTGGTCGCTGAAGTTGTGTTGGAACCTCGTTACGCGCGCTGGAACCGGCCTGTAGGGTCCGCGGGAAATGGTCGCTAAACCCGGCAGTCAGACTTCTGGCGGGCCCAAAGGGCCGGAACGAGGGAGACGGGCCGCCCGTTGGCGACGCCAGGACCCCCAGCCGTAAGCCGGTTGCCGGTTTTTTCCGCCCCCGGTCGACTAGCTAAAGAACGACCCAGCATGGCACTCGATCCTGGCCCGTCGCCGGCCACGATCGCGTGAGAACGGGAGCGGTTTATCCCGAAAGATGCACGCAAGAGGTCGCAACGTCTGGAGGAGAATTACCCGCATGAAAGCTGACCTCGAACCACCCGATGCTGAGGCCGGGCCCTTGCCAAGGACCCGGCGCCCGGAAGTCCAAACCGTCATCGACACGCTGAATGGTCTGGCGCGGCCGCAACTGCACCAGCGCCTGCGCCAGGCCATCCTGCATCGGGATCTGCCTCCGGAAGCGCTGTTATGCCTGGCGCGCAACGGGCATGCCTGTAAGGACAAGGACACGTTGTTTCTGGCCTTCGAAGGCCTGACCAAGTGCGCCTTGCCGATGATCCGCAGTCAGATGCGCCGGCTGTATCGCATCTCCGACGCAGACCTTAAGGACCATGCGCAGGTGGTATTCGAGAACCTGTTCCTTCGCATCAGCGAGGGCAACAAGGCGCTCGACTATGGGGAGCGCTTCTTCCACTCGTTCATCCTCAAGCGTTCGCTCGATGCGATGAAGTCGGCGGATCACCCCTGGGAACCGAAGTACCGCAACGCCGTCGCGGCTCTGTCCGATGCGTACGGCAAGGCTGTCCGGCCGATTAACGGCGATGGAGAACGCGCGCCGGTGGAAGCGGACGCACGCATCCTCAGCCAGGCCGAAGATCCGGCCGAGCGCGCCGCGGGACAGGAGGAGCTTGAAGACGTCGGACGGCGTCTGCTGGACGTGCCTGAGAACGCCTGCGAGGCCCACATCCAGTCGCACGTGCTGAAGATGACCCATGCGGAAATCGCAGCCCACTTTGATGTTGATGAGCGGACCATCCGCAACTGGCTCCCGCTCGTCAGCAAGGCACTAGGTAAGAGGGATACCCCATGAACGGAAAAATGACCCGCGATGAAGTCCTCGATGCATTCGGGGCGGCGGCGTGGCCCACCGAGGAGTTGCTGCGCGAATGGGTGAAGCGCTACCCGAAGTTCGAGCGCGACCTGGTGGAGTTCGCCACCTTGTGGGCGGCGACGGCCAATCTGCCGGAAGAGGAGATGGACTCGCAGCTGGAGGACTCCATCGTCAACCGGGTGATGAGCCGCGTGCAGACGCTGGACCGCGAGCTGGAGGATGACGAGCTGCCGGCGGCTCTGCCGGCCGCGCATGCCTCGGCGGCAGCGGCCCGGGCAGCGCTGTGCGTGTCCGATGCAGTTTGCCTGCACATTGAAAGCCTCGAGCAGGCGCTGCGTGCACGCGGCGTGTCGGGTGAGTGGGCGCACACCCTGCAGATTGACGATTCAATCTTCGTGCTGATGGAAGAACACATGATTTCCCCGCCCGTGCCCCGACGCTTGCTCGACACCTTTTCGAAGGTGTTGGGCGTGCAAGTCGAAGCGTTTCGGGCCTGGTTGTTCCAAGATCCGGCCCCTCAATATGCGTGGTACGCCACCAAGACCCCCACGATCGAGCGGTGGAGCTTTCAAATGGCGGTAGAAAAGTCTTCCTTGCCAGAGCCGCTGAAAAAGCAGTGGCTGGCCGAGAGCATGGACTCCTGATCGCTCATGGACGCTTTTACGTCGGTCCGCCTCAAAGCACAGCGGCAGCGCGAACACCTCATCACCAAACACAGCTGCAGCGAGGATGCCCCCTCGCTGCTGGCCGCGGCGATGCGCGACGCCGAGCTTCGCTTGCTGGTGGTCCCGGCCGACTTTCCGTTGTTGGGAGGAGGGCACGGCGCGTTGCAGCGCGTGCGTCGACGGGTTCTGATATCGGCGGATCTCCAACCGGAAATCCAGTCCTTTGTGCAGGCACACGAATACGCGCACTGGGTGATCGAGTCCCCGGCCGATCCGGTGCTGGTGAGCCAGGTCATCGATCCTGCCACGCCTGAACAAGCGACCCCGCTGGGCATGGGCCGAGTCGAAGGCTATAGCGCCCAGGAGCTGCGCGAACGCTACGCCAATGTCTTCGCTCGCGAGTTTTTGTTGCCAACGATGCTGGCGCGCCGGATGTTTGTGGACCAGAAGTTGTCGGCTACTGATATCGCGGGGATCCTGAAGATCACCGTAGGTCTGGTTTACCAGCAGCTGCAATACGCTTTGCTGGTTCCCGAACCACCGCCGGCAAAGCCGGACAATCCGTTGCCGGACCTGGACGATTCCCAGCGTTCAGCGGCCCAGCACGAAGGCAGTGCCGCGCTAGTCGAGGCCGGGCCGGGTACGGGCAAGACGCGAACCCTGATCGGGCGCATTGAGCATCTGCTGGCCAATGGAGCCGATCCTCGATCGATCTTGGCGCTGACCTTTTCGAACAAGGCTGCGCGCGAGATCAAAGAGCGCGTGGCTCGCGCAGTCCCCGCAGCCAATGAGTTGTGGGCCGGCACCTTCCATGCATTCGGCCTGGAGTTGCTGCGCAAACATGCGACGCGCGCGGGGTTGAAAGAGCCGGTGCGTCTGGTGGACCCGGCCGATGCCCTCGAACGCCTGGAGTCGCTGCTACCCGAGCTGGGACTGAACTACTACCTGCGCTTGAGCGATCCGCTGGTGTTGATTCAAAACGTCTTGGGCGCGATCTCCCGCGCCAAGGACGAGCTGTGCACGCCCGAGCAGTACGCCGTGTTGGCCAAAAATATGCACCAGTCCGCGGGAACCGACCCGGCATTGCTGGAGGCGGCTGCGCGGGCCGCGGAGGTGGCCCGGGTTTACGCGCGTTACGAGCTCATGCTCCGGCAGTTGGGCGCTGCGGATTTCGGCGACCTCATCTGGGGCGCCATCAAGCTGCTGGAGAACAACGGCGATCTGCTGGCCATGCTGCGGGCACAGTTTCCTCATGTGCTTGTCGACGAATACCAGGACGTCAATCGCGCCAGTTCGCGCTTGCTCAAGCTGATCGCCGGCGACGGCCAGAAGCTATGGGTGGTGGGCGATGTGCGGCAGGCCATCTATCGGTTTCGGGGCGCTTCGCCCGCCAACATGCGGCTGTTTTCGCAGGATTTCCCCGGGGCTTCAATATTGGAGTTGAAGTTCAATTACCGGTCCGGTCAGCGCATCGTCGACACCTACACGGATTTCGCGCGCAGCCTGTACGACCCGGTCTGGAACGCGGCACCGCACCTGAAGGCGGTGCGCGGCGAGGGTCATCGGCCAAGCCTGATCATCGCTCCCAACCTCGACGCGGAAGTGGCAGCAATCGCGCAGGCCATCGAAGCCCATCGCGCCCACGGCATTGCCTACCGCGACCAAGCCATCGTCGTGCGCACGCACACGCATGCCGAGCGCGTGGCGCTGCGCTTGCAAGCGCTGGGTGTCCCTTCCATGTACTTGGGCGACATCTTCGAACGCGACGAGGTTCGAAACCTCCTGGCCGTCGTCTCCTTCGCGGCCGAACCCAGTCGCGGCGCGCTATTGCGCTTGGCGCTGACGCAGACCTACCGCCTGCCTTTGGCGCAGGTGCGCGCCTTCCTGGATTTGGCACGCGGCGCCGAGCGATCGCCCCTGGAAGCACTGTCCGATCCGGCGGTATTGGCCGACTGTCCCTCGACCGCTCGAGCAACCCTCGAGCGCCTGCGTGACGACCTGGCCGGTTTGTCGTTCAACAGCACCGTGGCCCAAACGCTCAATCATGTTCTGTTCGAGCGCCGCGCGCTGATCGACGAAATCCTGGCGGTCCAAGGCGCACTGGGCGACCAGCGACGCCTGGCGATCTTCCAGTTGATGCAGTTTGCCGCCGAACACTTCGACGCGCGTGGGGGCAATCCCAAGAAGAACTTGCTGCGCTGGATCCGGCGACTGGAACAGTTCGGGGAAGAGAAGGCGCTGCGCGAGCTTCCCGCCGCGGCCGCTTCCATTGAGGCGGTGCGATTGATGACGGTGCACGCCAGCAAGGGATTGGAATTTCCAGTCGTCTACTTGCCGTATCTGGCGGCGACCCATTTTCCACAGCCCAAGAATCGCTATCGGAATTGTCCACCGCCCGACGGGATGTTGCGCGCGGAGGACGTGGACGATCAGTTTGAGGAAGAGAGCCTGTTCTATGTGGGCTTGTCGCGCGCACGCGACCACTTGGTCTTGTCGCATTCGGAAACGCTTTCAGGTCGAAATATCAAGGCCACCAGCTTCCTCGACACCGTCGCAGGGCACTTGACGCAATCGCGGGCCACCGCGCTCGATCGGGCGTTGGTGGGCGATGAGCTGCCATTGCTTCCGGAACTCAAGCTCGCCCCGGACATTCATGATGCCAAGGACCTGGACCAGTACGAGCGCTGTCCGCGCAAATACGCCTACGCTCGCAGTTTGGGGCTTCGCGCCGGTGGAGATGATGATGGCTACGTGCGCTTCCACCGCGCGGTGTCCGCCGTGCTGTCGTGGGCGATCGCCGGGCGCGCCGAACGGGCTGTGCCCTTAGACGAATACTGGCCGCGGCTCGAAGCGGTTTGGGCCGAACACAAGTTGAGCGAGCATGCCTTCGCGCCCGTCTACAAAGACTTCGCCGTCCGCATGCTCACCGTCGCGGAGGCGCATCTGCGCGCACCCGGGGCGGCCGCACACGATATCGAGCTCCCAGTGGGCGGGATCAAGGTCAAGGTCCGCCTAGACCACGCGGAATCCAGCGACGGAGGCGTGGTGCGTCGCTACAAAACCGGACGACGGCCGAAGAAGGTCGACCCCGATCTCACCGATGCCTTGCGCCTGATGGCAGGTCGGCACGTTTACGGGCCAAGGGCGCGACTGCAGGTCCATTTCCTCAGCTCCGAAGACGTCGTCGACGTGGAGATTAAGGACAAGGCGCTGGAGAACCGGGTCGCCAAAGTCCGCGAGATCGCCCAGAACATCGCCACGGGCAAGTTTCCGGTGACCACCAACGTCGACCAATGTCCGCGTTGTCCTTTCTTCTTCTTGTGCCCGGCTGTTCCCGAGGTGGAGTAGCACAACACGGTTTCCGGTTTTTTCACGAAGCACTCGACTAGTTGTGTAACGGCGTTGGAATTGTCCAACGACGAAATACAACGAGGTGTAGCGTGAAAAAGTTCAAGATCGTGTTGCAGTGCGAAGGTGCTGCGAAGGTGCTGGTCGGTGACTTCAAGGGCCAGCAGTCGGTGGGTGAGGCCCTGAAGGCGCTCGGCGCGCCCCACATGGGCGAGGAAGGCTACCTGGTGTTCGCCGAAGGCCGCGACGGGCCGATCGACTTGCACGTCCCAATCCAGACGCTGGCGGTAGGCAAGGAGGGCGACAAGGGCCAGGAAAAGGGCCAGGGCGAGGTCATCCGCCTGCACGAAGGACGTTGCCAGCGAGTAAGCGTGAGCGTCACCTTCAACGGCGTGACGAAGTTGCGCGAGTTCCCGCCGGTGACACGCGTGAGCCACGTCCACCAGTGGGCCACGCACAACGCCTTCGACATGTCGCCGCGCGATGCGGCCGAGCACGTGCTCGAGCTGGTCGGCGGCGACGAGCGCCCGGATGCCGACACCCAGATCGGCACGCTGACCTCGGGCATGCTGTGCGCGGTGGCCTTCGACCTGGTGCCCTTCAAGCGCGTGGAGGGTTGAGCATGGCTTCCTTGGACCAGCAGGCCTTCGAGGCCGACGTGGAGTCCGGGGCCTTCCTCAACGGCTCGCTCACGGGCCGTTGGGAAGTGCAGTCGGTGCAGTGGCCGCACGCCTTCATCTGGGTGCGCGCCGGGAACGGCAATCGACTGCTGCTGCGTTTCGAACTCACCAACTACCCGCGCCAGGCGCCCACCGCCGAGCCGTGGGATATCGAAACCAACGCGCCGCTGGCACCGGTGCGCTGGCCGCGCGGGGATGCGCGCGTAACGGCCGCCTTCAACCCCAACTGGAACGCGCACGCGCTCTACATCCCCTGCGATCGCGTCGCGATCCAGGGCCACGAGGCCTGGCGCCACCAGCATCCGTCGATGCTGTGGGATCCGGCCGCCGGCATCCATCGCTACGTGCGCGTGGTGTCCGACCTTCTGGGATCGCCCGACTATGCCTGCGCCCACTGAACTGCGAATCCCGGCGCCGCTGTGGAAGCAGCTGATCGAGCAGCTGCACGCGCGCACAGGCGGCGAGCGCCACGAATCCGGGGCGTTCTTGCTCGGCCACATCACCGAACAAGGACGCCAGGTCATGCAGGTGCTGTATTTCGACGACCTGCACCCTGAGGTGCATGCGCGCGGAGTGGTGGAACTACCCGCGGCAGCGTTCCGATCCCTGTGGGCGATCGTGCGCGAACGCGGCCTGCAGGTGGTGGCGGACGTGCACACTCATCCTTACGGGGCGCGGCAAAGCGAGATCGATCGCAAGAACCCGCTGATCGCTACGCGCGGTCACATCGCCTTAATCGTACCCAACTTCGCGCGCCCGCCGCTCGAGCGCGAGGCGCTGGGGATCTACATCTACGAAGGCGACCACCAGTGGCAGACCCTGTACGGCGGCGGACACCGCTTCCTCGTCTTGGAGAATAAACATGACTGAGTCGATGGAACACATGGCCGAGCGCATGAGCCGCGTGCTCAAACTCGCCCTCGACACCGGGGAGGCCGCCAGCGAAGCCGAAGCGTTGGAGATTTTCTCGCGCTATCGTGTGCAGCTGGTGTTCGGTGCGGACTTGGGCGAGATGGGCCAGGTGGCGCTGCTCACCGCCGTGGCCACGGCCATGCCATGCCTGCTGGGCGGAGTGACGATCATCGGTCCCGACCAGCCGCTGCGGGCGCGCTGGCGTGGGCACCCCGATACGCCAGCGCCTACGCAGTTGATCGCCGCGCTCGAATCCTTCGGTGCATCCCGCGCCACCCGCATCGATCCGCAGGTGCCTTGCATCGCCCTCGGTGGGGAGGAGGTGCCGGCGGGGTGGGGCATCCGCGCGACCTTCGATGGCTGGACGGCGGCCGTGCTGCCGCTGGCGGGCGAGCGGCTGGCTGAGCAGGGCAACTGCGCACCAGCCGCCATCCTCGCCGGCGCGATGGCGGTCGCGGAAATCTTCCAGCACTACCGCGGCACGCAACCGCTGGCTTGCCACCGCACCATCGGGTGGTCGCTATGGGAGCCGTGGTCGCCGTGGACGAACGCGTCTCGCGGACCGCGCCTGACGTCGCTGCCGCAATCGGCATGGCTGGTGGGACTGGGCAATTTGGGGCAGGCCTATCTGTGGAATTTCGGATTGCTGCCGTACGGCGACGACGAGCTCGAGCTGGTACTCCAGGACTTTGACTTCGTGTCCACCGCCAACCGCAGCACGTCGCTGCTCACGCGCGAACGCGATGTCGGACGCCGCAAGACCCGCCTGGCGGCCGCCTGGGCCGAACATCGCGGCTTTCGCACCGCGCTGATCGAGCGCGCCTTCGCCGCCAACGTCACCGTGAGCGGCGAGGAGCCGGCCGTGGCGCTGATCGGTGTCGACAATCCGGCCGCTCGACGTCTGGTGGAAAACGTCGGCTTCTCTCGCATCATCGACGCCGGCTTGGGGCGTGGGCCAAGCGATTACCTCGGCATCACCCTGCACACCTTTCCTGCTTCGCGCCCAGCCGACGAATGTTGGCGCGAATCGACAGCGCCCAGCATCGATCCCGCGCAAGCCACCGCCAGGAAGAAGGCCTACGAGAGCATGGACGCCAGCCGCAAGGATCGATGCGGCGTACTGCGACTGGCTGGGCGCAGCATCGCCACGCCTTTTACGGGCGCGGCGGCGGGCGCGCTGGCCGTCGGTGAACTGCTCCGGCTGTGCCACGGAGGCGCACGCGTGGAATACACGGCATGGCACCTGGCGCATCCGGACAATCGCCTAGTGCTCCCGGGCGAACCGTGGTCGGTGATTAATCCCGGGCTGGTCATGCCGGCGTTTGAGTCCGCGTAGAGCGCACCCACGTGCAAAGAATCGCCGTACACTCCAGAGGCGATTTGACGTAGCAACACCGTCCTAGTCGACACGATTCAGCGCTTCAAAGGACTTGAGTCGCCGGTCGTCATCCTCTGGGGTCTGGATACGATCGATTTGGCTCGCAGCGAGGAGTTGCACTTTGTCGGAATGAGCAGCGCAAAGTCCTGCTGGTTGTCGTCGGGAGCGATGCAACATGCTCGATGATCAAGGCTCACCCGCCGGATCGCCCGTGAATGTCCGCTTCGGGTCGGAAGCTGCCCTAGCGCCAGGTCCACGTCCGACTGGAGCGGACGTAGGTCATCAGGTCAACACATGGCCACGCTGGGGCGCCACCTCGATGCGCGCCTCCAGCCCCGACCGGAACTCCAGGCCGTCGGCCTCGATGCCGTCGCTGAAGATCACGCCGCCCTCGGGCATCAGCGACCGGATTCGCAGGCAGGCCCCGCCCTCGACCTGCCCGAACACCATCCCGGCCTGGCTCCAGCGCCCGGGGAAGGGCTCGCGCACGCTGTACACCAGCCGGCGGGCGTCCCAGGGCAACCCCTTGAGCCGCAGCGATTCCACGCCGGGCGCCAGCCGCCCGCCGGACACGCCGCTGGCGCCGGTCAGCACGCTGCGCAGCCAGCCCGTCGAGCCCAGCCCGGTGGACACGATCACGCCGCTGGACGACTGCCGCTCGTGCCGGTCGCCGTGGGCGATTTCGTAGCGGGCCGAGACATGGCCCCGCGTGCCCACGAAGAAGTCGTTCACCGCCAGCAGCGTCTGGCCGTCGGTGAGCGTGGCCAGGGCCATGGTCACTTCGCGCACCTTGCGGCGCCCGGCCCAGACGTCGCGCAGCACGGCGGGCAGGTCGGGCACGGCGAAGGGCAGCAGCACGCCGTCCCAGCGCGCGGGGTCCGGGTTGATGGCCAGCACCGGCTGGCCGTGGCGCAGGTACTTGAGCGTGTTGGCCACCAGCCCGTCCTGCCCCAGCACGACCACGGTGGCGGCCGGCGGGAACAGGAAATTGGGCAGGAAACCGCGGTCGAGCCGCTGCAGCCGGCCCTGCCCTTCCAGCACCGCCTCGGTGGCCCGCACGGCGGCGCGGTACACCTCGTCCTCGGCCAGAAAATCGCCGAAGTCCATGCCCAGGTGTTCGGCCTGGAACTTCGCCTGTTCGATCGTGTTGTAGCGGTCCACCATTTCCTGCAGCCGCGTGCGCCGCGTCACCAGGATGATCTTGCGGTCGGCGTCGGCCATGGCTCAGCCCGCCTTGCGCGCCAGCTGGCGCAGGGCGTCGGGCGAGAAGTTGAACTCGCCGATCTTGGCCGCGTTGTCGGCGAAGGTCTGGAAGCCCACCGCCATCAGCGCCTCGGGGCTGGCCTGGCCCATCACCAGCGCCTGCAGCGTGCGCGGGTCCAGGCCCTGCATCGCCTGCACCAGCACCTGGGTGCCGTAGGCGCGCACGTCGGCCTCGCGGCGCTGGTTCTCGGCCTGCAGCTGCACCAGTTCGCCATTCTTCTTTTCCAGCGTGACGCGGCCGGCCAGCTCCTGGGCCTGGATCTGGTGCTTCTTCTCGAGGATCACGCGCTCGGATTCGACCTGGGTCTCGCGCACCTGGCGCTTCTTCTGCTCCACCACCAGTTCGCTGCGCAGCTCGCTTTCCTTGATCAGCTGTTCCTGTTCGATGGCGGCGTTGCGGCGGGTGTAGGTCGCGTCGTCGGCCTGCTTGAGGATCTGCTCGCGCATCGGTGCTTCCAGCGCGCGGGCGGTTTCCGGATTGGGCTTCACGGCCAGCAGGCCCAGGTCGCCGATCTCGATGCCCAGCGCCACCAGGCTCGGCGCCGTGGCCAGGCCGCCGCGCGCGGTCTTGGACAGGCGCTCGGTGCCCTGCAGCAGGTCACGCAGGTCCACTTCCTGCAGCAGCGCGCGGAACTGCGCCTTCACCGCGTTGAGCACCCGCACCGGCAGCCGCTGCGGGTCTTCGCTGGCGTATGCGCCGTTGGCCAGCAAGCTGAAGTCCTGCTGTTCGGACAGCAGCTTGGGCTGCGCCACGCGGTAGCTCACCTGGCCCTGCAGGGTGACGGACTGGAAGTCGCGGGTGATCTCTTCGAACATGAAGGGCACGTCAGTGGCCGTCAGCGGGATGCTGACCAGCGACGAGCGTGGCGCGAAGTAGAAGAAGGCCAGGCCCGTGCCCTCGCGCACGATCTGGCCGTTGCGGTACTGCAGCAGGTAGTGGCTGGGCGAGGATTTGACGTAGCGGATGCCGAACATGATGTTGCTCCTTGGCGTTCCCGGCGTTTTCCGGGTTGAGAGGGGCCGCGTGACCCGGGGTGTCCGGGTCGCGGGTGATTCATCGAAGGTGGCCGGCGGTCAGAGCCGGGCGGCGTTGGCGCGGGCGCGCACGTCGGCGAAGGTCCAGTCGTTGCCGATGTGGCCGTTTTCCCACACCGTGACCAGGGCGTCGTCGAAGCCCAGCGGCTTTTCGACATCGGCCACGGACGCGGCTTCGGGCGGCACGGTCACGGTGCGGTAGGTGCCGTACTCGCGGTGCTTGAGCAGGGTCATGCGGCCGCGCTTGCTGGTCTTGCCGTGGTCGGTGACCGGGTCCTTGTAGACGTCGATCCACCGGCCGTCCACCCGCGCCGCCGAACACTTGAGCGCGAACTTCTGCGTGTCGCGGTTGAGCTGCTGCAGCAACGCGCCGCCCATGCCGAACGCCACGTTGTCGGTGGCGTAGCCGGCGCTGGTCACCCGCTCGAGGATGGCGCGGATCGAGTTGGGGTTGATGCCGTCGCCCTGGATCACGCGCACGTGGTTGAGCACCTTGTAACCCTTGCCGTTGACGGTGTGCCCGAAGGCCTCGTCCAGCAGCTCCAGGCACTGGTGCACCACGGCCACCGGGTCGCCCGAATCGGGCCGGATCACGACCGTGGCGCCCGAGTCGATGACTTCCTGCCTGAGCGTCTTGCCCCAGTGCTCGCGGATGGCGTGGAAGATGTCGTAGCTGTCCGACACCACCGCCACGATGGCGCCGGGCTTGGCGAACCGACGCAGCATGTTGCGGTAGGCCTCGGCTTCGTTGCCGCGGCCCCAGCTGGTGATGGTGCTGTGCTCGGCGGCCGGGATCGAGAAGCCGGCCATCGGCTCGTGGTAGTACGCCTTGGCCGCCATCAGGCCCGACACGGTGTCGGTGCCCAGGAAGTTCACCAGGTGCGCCGCGCCGCCCAGCGCCGCCGATTCCGCGCTAGACACGCCGCGCGCGCCGAAGTCGTGCAGCTTGAACGGCAGCGCGGCCTCCGGGTCGTCGCTGGTGCGCTCGAGGAACTGGCGGATGGTCTGCTTGGCGTGCCAGCTGATGGTGGCCACGGTGACCGGGTACCACAGGCGCAGCAGCAGGGTTTCGATGTACGACGGCACCCAGTAGGCCTTCGGGTCGGTGGACTCGATGGTGACCAGCGCCTGGTGGGTCGGCACCACGCTGCCCTCGGGCACGGCGCGGATGCGCACCGGCAGCAGGCCGCCGTGGCTGTCGACGATGTAGCGCCAGCCGGATTCATTGAACGGTTCGCCATGCGCCGCGAACAGGTCGCGCGCTTCGTCCACGTCGGCGTGGGTGATCGGCTTGGCCAGGTATTCCTTCAGGATGGCCTGCAGGCCGAAGAACACCGTGCGGTCGTACAGGCCGCCGCGCGACTCGACGTAGAAGAACGTGGCGTCGGTGTTGGGCGGGTACTGCAGCCAGTGGCTGGCCTTGTAGCTGTCGGTGTTGAGGAGAAGATTGTCGAGGCATTTCATGACGGAAGCTCCTTCGCGTCGGGGAAACCGGCGGTCTGTCCGCCGGCGGGGAACGGCCGGGTCAACCCCGGCCGAGGAAGAATTCCAGGATGTGCAGGTGGTCTTCGAACAGCTGCGGGCTCATGTCCAGCGCCTCGCTGACCGGGATCCAGCGCGCCTTGTCGGCATCGTCGCCGCCGCGCACGTCCGGCAGTTCGCCCGCCGGGAACTCGAAGTGGAAGGCGTGCGTGAGCGTGCGGCCGCGCAGGCTGCGCTCGGGGTGGTCGAACACCTGCTGGCCCTTGATCGAGCCCTTGAGCACCGGCACCGGCACCTTGAGCCGGGTTTCCTCGCGCAGCTCGCGCAGGCAGCCGTCGAGCAGGCCTTCGTTCTGGCCGACGAAGCCGCCCGGCAGTGCCCACAGGCCCTTGCCCGGCTCGGCGCGGCGGCGCACCAGCAGCACGTGGCCCGAGTGCACCACCACCGCGTCGGTGGTGACGAAGGTGGGCGGATAGGGCGCTTCGGCCCAGGCGGCGCGATAGGTGTCGATGAAGCGGTGCTCGGCCACCAGCTGCTTGAACGCCGGCGAGTTCTTGCGGAAGGCCTCCAGCATGTCGAACACCGGGCCCGGCACGTTGGCGCGGATCATCATCAGGCCGCCGTGGCTGTCGAGCTGGTTGGCCTCGAACAGGTAGCGGCGCAGCTCGGTGGCCGACAGGGTTTCGGTGTGGCGCACGTCCACCAGGTCCCACTGCGGGAATTCCTGCAGGTAGTAGCTCGAGGCGTCCTTGTCCTTGCCGACCAGGCCGATCCTGGCGCCGGGCGCGCCGCCGTCGGCCTTGATGGCTTCGGCCACGGTGCGCTGCACAGCGGCGATCCACAGGCTTTCGTTGTAGAGATGGTCGCGCAGGGGCCGGATCAGCAGGCGATCGGCGGCCTCGGGCAGCGCGGACTGGATCATCACGGCGCGCTCGCCGACGGTCCACGGGTTCTTGATCGTGCGGGGGGTGTCGGCCGAACCGACGAGGAAGATGACTTTCTTGGCCCGGCTCAGTGCGTAGCGGGCGACAGCGGCGTGGCCGTTGTGGAAGGGCTCGAAACGCCCGATGAAAACGAGGTAATCGTAGTCCATGAGAATCCCTCACGGTTAAGTGGCTTGCGGTCTGTCCGCTTGCCTGTTGCCAAATCTACTCCGTCCGTATGGCAAGTCAATTCACTCCGCGCAGACCAGACAGGAAACATTCACGACCTGCCCATGGCCATGAGTCCCCTGGGCGGATCGTCAACTTGAGACGAAAAAACGGACGAAAGTTGATTTCCCGCTAGGCGCCGAACAGTCCGATACTGGCCGCAATGGTACTGGGCGGGAAAGTAATGTCCGAGAACGGCGGCGTGCGGATCTGCGATGAGCAGCGACAGCTATGCGAAGTCCTGCAGGAGCGCTACGGCGCCATCCTGACCTTGGCCGAGCTCGGGGAAGTACTCCGGTTCCCCTCCCATCAGGCGGCCTGCAAAGCCAGGCGCCAGGGGAGGCTTCCTTTCCACACCTTCCAGGTGCCGCATCGAAGGGGGTGGTTCGCCACCGCCTCGGACGTTGCGGCCTACCTCAGCTCGCTCGGGAATGCCGACAGGCAGGAGAAGACGACGATGGAAACCTAAGCAAATGAAAAAGCCCGGCTGGCCGGCCGGGCTTTTGCACTACTTGCGAGTCAGACTTTGGACCGTCCTGACTCTTCCGATCCTACTCCTCGTTGGCCTTGTGTCAAGGGGCGGCTTTGGCCGGGGGAAAACGTGCTCAACAAGTTCAGCTTCTCCCAACGGGAGAAAATCCTAGATCACTCGAGAACTCTGGGCGTCGCCGAGCGGGGCATCGAGTACATAGCTAACGCTCTGGATGCCCCGTCACGAGAGTCGTCTGGCGGTGGCCTCAGGTCGTTCAGCGTCAACTATGCGTCCGCCGTAGCGGGCGTTGCTTTCCAAGTCGATTCGGCAACAGTTGAGCTCAAGTACCTGCTTCGAGCGCTGATCGGACGAGACAGCCTCTTGCCTATAAACCAACCGGGCAGGATACATGTGCGTGGGCTCTCCCCTAATGGGCGACGCACACGCTTCCCGTACACGCCGGACTTCGTAGACATAGAGCTCAAGCGCGTCATCGTAGTTGAATGCAAGACCGAAAGTCAGCTTATTGAACTCGCCAAAACTCGCCGAAACGACTATGTGCGATGCCGGGAGGGCTACAGGTTTCTGCCTGGTGAAGACTATTTCAACAATCTAGGCATGGAATTCCGTGTCTTCTGCGACCGAGAAATAAGCCAGGTAGAACTGGCGAACCTGATGCTCGTATGCCCTCAACAAGGCCTACTGCAGAGAGAAGAAATCGAGACAGACCCGCTTCTCCTGCAGGCAAGGTCACTTGTCGAGAGGAGGCCAAGAACCCTCTCCGCGCTCAGAAAGAAGCTAGGAAGCGAAGTAGAGCATGTCCTTATCAATGCCCTGGCACACAGGTGTCTGTTCGGAACAATGGGCTCAACAAAGTTCACGGACGCTGATCGGTTCACATTCTATCCATCAGAAACCAATGCGCGGAACGCTGATAGAAAAGAGCTGTCCCGCATTGCAACAGAGCAGATAAGGCGTCAAGAGAAATGGAGCAACTCCGCAGCAAGCATTACTGCTGCTGACCATAGGTCAGCAATAAGGCGAATCGCTCGCATCGCAGACATAGAAAGTGGATCTCGTAAACCCAACAGCAATGACCGGCGAATCATCGCGACGTACCAGCAAAAAATCCAAGAGGGTCGCGAGCCAGAATTTGCAGCCGCAACCAAGTATGAGCTCTCGGGAAACAGGGGTTGTCGGTTTGAAGATCAAACAGAATTACTAGAAACGTTTCACGCCCAGCACATAGCTATACCCAACCCGAAGAGCATTAGGGAGACCTACGGGCTGGTCTCTGCTGAAATCGAAGAAAAGGGCATGCATCCCGTCTCTTACGAGACATTCCGCAAGTTCGTGAATGCCAAGGATCCTGGCGCAACGGCCCAAAAGCAGAGTGGGTCAAGAGGGCTTCATGCGCATGCGCCAATTTCAGATATTGAGACGGCAAGGCCGGAAGCGCTCACGGCGGGCCAGGTGGTACACGTGGACTCCTCCCCAGAAGACTGCCGATCGTTCGCAAAGATCGCAGGTCTCATATCGCTTGAGAGGCCATCCTTCGCAATCGCCGTCTGCGAACGGACCGAGCACATACTGGGCTTTGCTGTCGCATTCGGTGCGGCCTCGGCCTTTCTTCTTGCGTTGCTACTCAGGGACATCGTCCGCCGATGGGGATTCTATCCGCAGTTTGTGGTCAACGATGGCGGGCCTGAGCATAGATCAAACATGTGGCGACGGGCACTGGCCTGGAACAGATGTTCAATCATCAACAGACCAACAGGGGCGCCTCGCGCAGGCCAGTGCGTCGAATCAGTTATCAGAGCTATCAACTACGGGGTGCCGAGAAAGCTAGCGGGATCAACTAGAAACGACGAAGCAAGGCGGCGCTCGTCAAATCAGTACAAGAGCCGGTCTACCGCAGTACATGACTTTGAAACAGTGCATGACTTGATCGCGGAGGACTTTCGTTCACTACATGACACATCTCCAAAAGCTTTTGCGCACAACTCTCCACGCGACTGGTTTCTGGCGGAGCGCGCCCTGCGACCCGTGGGATTGCCGGCGCAAATATCCGAACCAATGACGCTAATAGAAACGAGCGTACCGATCAATGTGAGAAAAATGGATATGGACGTAACCAGGGGGCTCAGGGTCGGCCTGAGAAACTATAGTTCGTTGGATCTGATCGACGCGGTTCGCGAACATAAGACTTTCGATCAGGTTCGCCTAGATCCTGAGGATCCGTCGACGATCTATGTTCAGTTCAAGAGTGGCTGGGTGACCGCCGATTCCCACGATGCAGATGAGCTGCGGGGCCTGTCTCCGATTGAACGATTGGTTGAGGGGATGCACGCTCGCCAGCGCTGGGACGAAAACCAAGACGTGCGAACAAAGAACCAGGTAAAGCTGAACACAAAGATTGACCAACTGGACGCTAGGGCTCGGGCTCTGAGCAAGAGCGAGCGATCGCCGCGAGCAAACGAGACTTCTCGAACGGCATCGGCAGGAAGCGACATCTTTACGCGACTCGAGTCCGGGACGAGCAAGAGGTTCAAGACCAATGGATAAGGGTGCGCGCCGACATCATGTACCGACCATAGAACATCCGAAGTACATGGAAGCCCTCGAACTCTGTTACGCGCATATAAATCGCGCGGAAAAAGGGTCAATGGTTCTGGTGACGGGGATGTCCGGGTCAGGGAAGGGCACTATTGCGGCGGAAATAGTAAGGCGCCTGACTGAGAAGAATCCGATGCTAAATGACTGGGACATGCCAATCGTTGAGATGATTGCAACAAACTCCGAGAACGCATACTACTCTTCCAAAGACACCGTATCCCGGCTTCTGAACGTGCTGAAAGACCCGTTTCACTCTGTCGGCCGAGAGGAAGTCCTTGAGAAGGTTGGAATACGCGCCTCGCCTGCATCTCATCGGTCGATTACAGAGGGAACAATGAGGCAGCGTGTCACGCGCCTCCTGAAAGGTCGAAATGTTAGGTACCTCATAATCGATGAAGCCGACATGATGTGCGTGATAAAGAAATCCGGGCGCGATGAGGCGGATCACTTAGAGAGCTGGAGGCTGCTCGCGCTAGATGCAGAAGTTGTAATCGTATTCTTGGCGACATTCAGGATTCTGAAGCTATGGGATAGAACGTCGCAGTTCACACGCAAAATGCCAACTGTTCATGTGCAAAGGTACGTGATCGAGATAGATGAGGATGTAGAAAGTTTTGTCGGACTCATTGAGCAGATGTGCGATTTCTATCGCATAGCGAAAGGCGAGCGCGAGAAGATCATAAAGAACGCGGCAGCAATAATGACGGCTACAGGGGGCGTGTTCGGCCAATTAAAAGGTCTTTTTGACCGGGCGGATGAGCGCGCCGAAGCGATGGGTCGTAAGACAATTTCCTTAGCTGACATTAGCTACGCGTTGCCCCGTCGGAATCAGGTGAAGCGATTGTGGGTTGAGATTAATGCCGGGGAGCGCGCTCTCGAAAGCTCGAACTTTGAGGAGCTGGCAAGGGAAGCAAAGGCCGCAAGGCTGGCGGCCAGCAAAAAGAAGGTCGGACCGGATCGCGCAGAGACGAGCGACAATGCCGACACCAAGACCGACGTGTCGAGTGCGACAGAGGCGAGCGAGCAGCCTGGGGATAACGCACGTGGCGATCATGCCCGTCCTTCTAAAGGCAAGGGGCGGCGTCGTGCGAAACCAAAACCGAGGCTCCCCGTAAAGAGGGCGTGAGCATGTCAATACTTGCCCCAATGGACCTGCTAGGTTCAAATTCCTCATGCGTTGAATCACTTGAGCACTATGGCGCACGCCTCGCCTTCATGCACTGCGTGAAGCCAGCTCGGATCTTTGCCCTGGCTCGGGATGCGGCTAATGCAGTTAGCAACGAGTCCAAGATGCGAACCTTCAGCTACCAGGCGATCTGTGGCTATGGACCGGTCGCAACACGGCTCGCTATGGGGCTAGAGAGACTAACGGGAAAGGCTGGGTTGAGCGCAGGGACGTTGCTTCCTTTTAGCGGCGTACTTACGTCGCGGGTAACTGGAGTGTTCGTTCAGAGTCGTCGTTGGTGCCCAATTTGCTATCTCAAGCCAGCGGAGGAACGCTATGACTTGCTCGCATGGCAACTTGCAACAGTGACGCATTGCCCGATTGACGGTGTGCGTTTGGCTGAGAGTTGCAGGGAGTGTCGAGCTACGCAGGTGGATTTTGAGTCGCTCGATGGCGATCGATACGTCTGTCGAGTCTGCAGCGCTTCCCTTGGATGGGTGCCTGCAGCTGAACGATCGGAAACCACATGGGAGAGGTGGAGCAATCGGAGTTCGAAGGATCTAATTCAATTCACCTCCAGCAACCCCGAAGGAATCAAAGGAAACCCATGGAGCATCTTCCTGACTGCTCTGCAGGATAATGGCCGCCTTTCGCCAGACAAAAGCGTTAGAGATTTTCGGGTTCTCGTTTGGAAGAGCAACAAGTCGCGCCCGAGGCTGACGACAGTGTTTCAGTACGCCGCCCTTCAGTCTGTCCCGCCTCTACAGGTGCTTTTGGACCCGCTAGGTGCATCAAGTGCGACACTCCCGCTCGCAGTTAACGCGATCATGGACACTCAACCAACCGGCAGTTTGGCGTCTCGAAATCACAAGCACCTCCGATATGCTGCGGCTGTTATGGCAGAGACACATCACGGACTTCCATTGCCACCACCTGTTTGGATGGCGAGACTGTTCAAGGTGAACCGAAGCAACTGGCGCGAATCAGACCGAGTTGGTTATGGACGCTACGTAAGTGCCCACAAACGAAGCTGGGTTGGCAGGGCGGTTTCACTCGATCTGTCCCTTTATAGCAGGGCATTGGCCTACGTTCAGCGCGAACTAAATGTCGGAAGTGAAAAGACGGTCGGCGAAATCATTAGGGATCTTTCAATGGAGAGCGGAGCCAGTGACCCAGCCCGGGTGAAGCGCGCCGTGCTAAGTACCCTGATCGTTGCGGGGATCTTTCGGCGTCTCAGGCCGGGAGAGGTATTGGAGGTACAGGCTGGGCGAGTAAATGCCAAAACTAGGCTATGAAAAGGATTCTTGATCCAAGCCCCCAGAAGGCGCTGGGTGATCTCATAAAGGAGCTAACGGGCGAGAAGCGTGTCCGCATTCAGGATTGGAGAAGACTCCAAACGAAGGTGGTCCTTTCATTCGCCCAGAGCCAGGCATCCATGTCACTGCCTGATCTGGCGGCTGCCAGCATCTATGGCTCCAGGACGAAGTCCGGGCTGCATGAAAAATGGGCGGGAGGCCAAGCGACTGTATCCCCGGGATCAGCGAAGAGACTTGACCGTGTGGCGCCAGGCTCGCTCGAATGCTTTGAGCTGCCCCTGTTTCCTTTGCTAGCTCAGGAACCCATCAGTGAGCCTGAAATCCACGAGCGCCTCGAGCCGTATCGGCGTCAAGATTCTTCGATAAGGGCGTTTCTGCCTTGGAGGTTTCCTGACGAGGTCGAGAGGCTTAAGAGGCGCGACTACATCCCCGTGATGTCGGTGACCGACACGAGCAACCTATTCCTTTACGGAACACCGCACTCGTTCTCAGTTTTGCTTGGCCTCGCCAGGCTGGCCGAATCGAAGGGTGACCTAATGTTGCATGTTGCGGCATTCAGAGATATCTATCGAGCCCTTCCCTTCTTGCTTCGACGGCAAGGATTTAGAGAGCATCGCGACGAGCTGATTGAACAGCTGGATAGAGTTCGTAGCCGTGTGCCCTTGTCCGCTTCCTTGTTCGACGTCGACTGGGATGTTGTCTCACGCCAGGAGACAGATACCACCATCGAGCTATGCCGTTGGAAGCGTCCGAGATGCCCAGCAACGGGCAGGTTCGTCGATCTTGAAGAACCCATCCTAGAGGCTGAGATTATCCCGGGGCAAGAAGTGAAACGGAGACGGGACGCCTCGGCAAAGCGACGCACTCAGCGCAGAAAAGCAAGCAGCTAAATGAAACTGGCCAGCTCGGCGTTGCCGTCAGCCAAGACATCCGTTCCGCCTGACTAAAGTGGCGCTGCTGGTCTCGTAGTCCATTCCAATGATGGAACTTGCAGGTGGCTACGATGGAGCGTAACGAATCGCGCGTTGCATCTTCAAAGCGCAGGCTCATGAGCTATATCTATGCCACTGCCCTTCCTCTAATCAATTCAAGTACATCAACAAGCTGCGCCATCCGACCCTGTGGGAAGATCGCGAGCGGACCTTGGGCGTTGACATCGGTAAACGGTGACTGGAATAGGCGCTCCGCCTCCATCACTCCGTTTCTCGTGAGCTCCTGAACGACCAACTCAACGAATTCGATCTGGCTAGGTGTGGCCTGTGATTCAGCAACAAACTGACTGAACGCCTCGACTACCGCCTCACGATCAAGCCCAACGAGCGACCTTACGAAGAGTCCGATGCCTTTTGCCTGCGCCTTGGCCTCGCTGATCAACGCGGGAGTGCCGCCGGCAGCAACCAGCATCTTCTCAAGCTCATTAATATCCTGCGTCGTCAGCGGCTGGTTGCGGCGTAGCCTCTGGAGCGAAATGTGCGTTTCGTTCACCCTCAGGAATGCTCGCGCTTTCTCCTTGAACTTGGCCATATCGAGGCCGGCGACTTGAGGCAGGTCTACGGCGACGGCCTCGCCAACTTCGTCCTCAAAATTCGAATAGACAACCACCTTCCGGCCCTTGGGGATGAGCTTGATCAGGGCCCTCAGGCGGCGCCGAACGAGCTCCAGCATGGGGACCGTCACGTATTCCCACCACTCTTCACTAGCCACCTCTTGGATGAGGGCGGCCTCGGCCTTGACGGCTGGGATCGCCATTTGACCCTCAAGCTCAGCGGCGATTCGGCGGATTCGCTCCATCAAGGGGCCAAAGTCTTTGCCAGCCTGAAGAATGGACAGCTGCGCTCGGAGGATCAGCAGGTCGAACCGCTTGGCCTCCTCATCCTGGTCGACGGCCGCGGATGGCAAGCCAGCCACCCTTCCGAACAGCGCTTCGACCGAGTCAGGCCCCAGGTGGCTCCAAGCCTCCGGCGTGGAGAATGTCTCCACGTACCGGCGCTGCGGCCGGACGACGAAGTTATCGGGGTTCATCGCCGCAACATAAGCATGAAGCCCTTGGGCAATGTCTGCCCGGAGCTGGGCGTCGGTCAGGCTATCCCCGTAGACCGGCGACTGAGCTTGTTCTACGGGGGTTCCTTTCCCGCGGAGGGCATCGAGCTCAAGAAGCATCTGGACCCGCGCCTTGAACAAGCGTGTTGAGAGTGCCTCGGTCGTCGCTACGTCTGAGAAGTTCGGGTTCTGGCTGAAGAACTCGAGGTTCCCGCAGAAGTCGAGGATGACGAAGTCCTTCTTGTGCTGCCCCGGACCGTACAGATCCTGGCACAGCCTGGTTCCTCGGCCCACCATCTGCCAGAACTTGGTCTTCGATCGGACGACCTTGAAAAAGACCAGATTGACGACCTCTGGCACGTCAATGCCGGTATCGAGCATGTCCACCGAGATTGCTAGATGTGGCGCCTTCTCCTTCTTGGAGAAGTCATCGATGAGGCTCTGCGCGTACTCAGTCTTGTAGGTGATGACGCGAGCAAAGTGCCCCTTGTACTCGGGATAGTTCGCGTTGAAACGCTCGGCGATGAAGTCTGCGTGGTCGTTGTTCTTGGCAAACACGATGGTCTTGCCGAGCCGATCGCCACCCGCTACCCGGTGGCCCTTGGTCATTAGAACCTCGAGCACCTTGTCGACGGTGTCCACGTTGAACAGCCACTGATTCAGCTCGGCGGGGTCAATCTCGTCCGGGATGGTCCCGTCGTCACTCCAATCAAGGGACTCCCATTGCTCCTTCTCCTCGTCGGAGAGATCGGCGTACCGGATACCCTCGCGCTGGAACTTGGTCGGGACGGCGATGGGTATCGGCTTGACGAGGTGGCCATCGGCGATGGCCTGCTCAAGGGTGTACGCATCGGTCGGGACCCCTGTCTCCAGGTCGAAAAGCCCATAGGTGTTCTTGTCGATCTCATCCTTTGGGGTTGCTGTCAGCCCGACCAACATGCTGTCGAAATACTCGAAGATTGCCCGGTACTTCTGGTAGATCGAACGGTGGGCTTCGTCAATAACGATCAGGTCGAAGTGTCCCACGCCGAAGCGGCGCTGCCCATCGGGAGCCTCGTCTATCAGGCCCATCATCGTCGGGTAGGTCGAAACGAAAACTCGCCCGTCCGTATTCTTCTCGGTTACCAAGTTGACCGGTGCGGCATCCGGAAGATGGGTCTTGAAGGCGTTTACCGCCTGATTGACTAAGGCGACCCGGTCGGCCAAGAAGAGTACTCGCTTGGCCCAGTTCGCCCGCATAAGTACGTCTATCAGCGCTATTACTGTTCGGGTCTTTCCCGAGCCGGTAGCCATCACGAGAAGTGACTTCCGCTGGTGGTCGACCTCAAAGGTCTCGCCCACGCGCCGCACTGCGCGAATCTGGTAGTAGCGCTCAATGATCGATGCATTGATCGGGACGTCCGCAACTCGCTTGCGCGACGTGCGGCGCTGGATTAGCAGTTCAAGCTCATCCTTCTTGTAGAAACCCTGAACTCTTCGCGGTGGCGCATCGACGTCGTCCCACATCCAATGCTCATAACCATTGGAGTAAAAGATCACCGGGCGCTGCCCGTAAGCCTTCTCAAGGCAGTCGGCATAGAGCTTGGCCTGCTGCTGGCCGACCTTGGGGCTGCGCGTTGTCCGCTTAGCCTCGACCAGCATCAGAGGCTTGCCGTCATCGCCCCACAGCACATAGTCGACGAAGCCCTTGGCCTCGTTATTGGGCATGCCGGCCACTTCGATTTCGAAGTTCTTGGCCGGATCAAGCGACCATCCTGCTTCCCGAAGCAGGAGGTCGATATACGCCTTGCGGGTTTCGGCCTCCGAATAGTCGTGGGTATCGGGTTCAGCGGCGTTGGCCTTCTTCGCCGCCGCCACCTCCTCTCGCAACTCCTCCAGTTCGGCGTTGAGCTTCTCGTGGGAGGTCTTGAGGCCTTCGAGCGCCTCATCCCTTTCGGCCAGCGCCGCTGAGAGCTTCTCGATCTCGGCCTGCGAAAGCGCGGGCGTCCCGGAGATCTTTGGCAACAGATCGGGGGAGAAGGAAAGGCTCGGCGCAGGACGGACCTGGCGGCCGTACCGGCGGGCCATCCAGAAGCAGAAGTGGAACAGCTCGCGTGACGCTGTTAGGGCGTCACTTTCGGCAACACGCTTGTGGCTGTGGACGGCCAGATTCCCAAGGTCCTTGATCAGCCTGGCTTTCGCGAACAGGGCCTCTCCAACCTGCTTGCGAAAGGTTGGCTCGTAGATGAGCGCGCTCAGCGTATCCTGATAGGGAGGTTGAAAGGCCTTGTCATGCGCGTACAGCCACGCTACGGCAATCTCGAGCCCGCGGCGGGCATAGAAGCACGAGGCCCTCGGATCGGCATGGGCGGCCTGCTCGCATCGAACGGCCGCCTCGTGAACGAGCGCCCATTCCGCCTGCAGGAAACTGAAGTTGCTCATGCGTACCCTTCCCTTGGGATCTCGCCACCAGGTTCTACGATGAAGCTTCGCCCGACACAGCCATTCTTGTACCAGCAAGAGGATGCCACGCCTTGGGGGAATGGCGACCCCATAGCTCTGTCCTTCCCTCTGCACATCGGCTGGTTGCTATCGCCCGATCCAAGTTGACCTACGCCCCTGCCTTTTCCTGGATGAAGGCGTTCATCCGGGCGGCTAAACCCTCCCGCCTAGCAGCGAGGAAATGCCGGTAAGCGCTTGTATTCCAGAGTGCCCGATCCGTCGGCACACACTGGCTCTCCAGCGCGGCGGAGCCCTGCTTGGCGACCACGCCCTCCAAGTAGTCCGTCGCTTCCTTGTTACTGATGCGCCGGTTCGTCTGCCCAGTGATGAAGGCCATGTTGGCGATCTCGTTGATCTCGCCGGGTTCATAGCCCTGCTGCTTGAGCAGAGATTTCGGGATGACGTGGTGCCACTGAATGAAGTGCAGCTTGCCTTGATGGGTCAGGGATAGCCCCAGACCGCTATACCAGTCTTTGGCGCCGGCCGCCTTGAGGGCTAGGTACGCCAGCGAGAAAAGCGGGCTGTTCACGCCGCGGCCCGCAATATCGCCCGGTTCGATATGGAGACGCCCGAACTGGCGCTTGACCGGCTCCATCAGGCCGCTAATGCCTTCACCACGGAAGAGAATGGCCAGGTCCTCATTCAGCAGGGTCTCGGTTGAACCTCGCGAGTAACGTCCGCGGGCGTTCGCGACCAACAGCCAATGCAGTAGGGCGCGCTGCTCCTCAGCTGTAAGCTTGTTGTCCTTGATCCGGCTGACGGCCGCCAGCACATGAATAAACATGGGCGACGACAGCAGCGACTCATCCTCGATACCGGCATTGCTGCGCAGGACGTTAATGGCAAAGCGCAGGCCTTCCTGTGCCTGAGCCCATCCTGCCTTCAACTTCTCGACAGGCGTGCTGGCAACCGAGCGGAACAGGCACTGCTGGGTTGCAAACACCATTATGGCGCGCACCAACTGACCCAGATCAATCGTGAACCAGCTCTTCTCGCACTCCTCCTGAAACGCTTCCAGCTCTTTGAGCAGGTTCTGCCAGCGGGACGACATCTGGGCCAGCGCCAAGTCCGACGACTTGAGCTTGGCGCCCAGGGAGTTCACGCGGACAAAGATCTCGGTGACTTCCTCGTAGCTCATGTTGCGCTCGAGGACATGCACAACGTAGGTGTATTTCTTTATGTCCCGAAGTCGCTGTAGTCTTTCGGAGTACCGCTTGTAGCGAGGGTCCTTTAGTGATTCGATACCTGCTTTCTCAAGTAGCGCACCGTTGTCATCAGTCCTGAATACCTCAGTGACCGACACCCAGTTCGGCAAGGATGCAAGATTCTTGCTCGCGACGACGAAGGTGCGACGGCCCAGCTTCTCTTGAAGCCCCTGCTCGCTTTCGTCGATGTCGTCGGCACCGTCCGCCTCATCAACCTGCTCATCGTCCGCCGCCATCGGCGAATCTTCGTCGCTGGTAACCTCCGTGTCGTAACTCGGAGGTCCGTCTGGATGATCCAGATTGAACAGGATGTCTATGGGCTTCTTCCGGCCCCGAACCTGCACCAATCCGCCCCCCAGCACTGCCGTCAGCGAGGTCAGCCGCTGTTGTCCGTCCAGTAAAAGCTTGCGGCCAGCGAAGGCGGTGGTCTCCTGGGCGATCGCGAAGTCCCGCGTCGGCACAGGCTCATCCGTCTCCCACATCAGGATGGAGCCGCTGGGGTAGCCACGATATAGCGAGTCCAGAAGGTCGCGTACACGAGTAGCGCGCCAGACGTAGTGGCGCTGGATCTCCGGTAGACGAAGCTCCCCGCGCTTGTACATGTCGACCAGGGTGCCGATAGGGATGTTCTGTTGTTGCATTCAAAGCTCTCCCCGAAAGGCGCGGTGTTGAAGCGATGAATACAGATTGCTCAGCTCCGTAAGCATTACTCGATGGGCGGATTTCAGTGCATCAACCTTGTCCAGGATGCGGGCAATGCGCTGTTGTTCGGCGATGGGCGGCAGTGGAATAGGAATCTTTGCAACTTGTGCTGGTCTTGCGCGCACCAGCGAACCACCTACTCCGGAAACGGTCTGCATAAACTGAGCGTGGAAGTCATCACACAGAAGCGCATGCCTAAGGTACTCAGGCACTACTCGAGGGCTGCGAAACACAATCCACTCACCCGAAGCAATCTGCCTGTATTCCTGTTGTTCCCGAACAATCCATGAGCGTCGGATGTGCGGAACTATCTTTGACAGAAGGACATCGCGCGGTCTAACGATCTGTTTTGTTGAGCCAATTGCACTGCCGGCAAGTACCTCAGGCCGGTAATTGTCGAACGCCGGAATGCTGTAGAGCTCGAAAATTTCGGTTGGGGATTTCGACGGGTTGACGCTGCCCTGTCGGACAGCCATCAAATCTTTAAGAGGAACCATTGGGGATCTGCTCACTTCAGCATCTCCTCCAGCTCTGCCATCCCAGTCTGAATATTGGCTTCGATCGCTCTCAGCTTGGCCAGAATGTCGAGCGGCGCATCGTGCGTCACAGACTCATTCACCAACTTTTTGTAGCGATTGAGGCTGAGTTCGTAGTCCTGCGCTTCAATCTCAGCCTTCGGCACGCAGAAACTCTGCGCGGTGCGCGGCCGTTCACGTTCGCTGCCTTCACGTTTCTCCCAACGCCCAAGTGCGTCGGGCAGGTTGTTCTTGGCGTGCTCGGCCTCGGTCAGCGCTACGGCCAGCGAAGGGCCAAGCTTGGACTCTTCCAATAGCGGCTGGCGCTTGTCGTCGAGGCTCCAGCCGTCCGCGCTCATGTCGTAGAACCAGACATGGTCGGTGCCACCAGAGTTCGTCTTGGTAAAAAGAAGGATGGCGGTAGACACGCCCGCGTAAGGCTTGAAGACGCCCGATGGCAGCGAGATCACCCCGTCGAGCCTCTGCTCCTCCACCAGCATCCTGCGCAGTGCCTTGTGTGCCTTCGACGAACCGGACAGCACGCCGTCAGGTACGACTACCGCCGCTCGACCGCCGGGCCTAAGAAGACGAAGGAACAGTGCGAGAAAAAGCAGCTCGGTCTTCTTCGTCTTGACGATCGAGAGAAGGTCTTTCGCCGTATTCTCGTAGTCGAGGCTGCCCGCGAACGGCGGATTGGCGAGGATCAGGCTGTAGGCCTCCTCGTCGCCTGCGTGGTCCTGGGCAAGGGAGTCCTTGTAGCGAATGTCGGGGTTATCCACCCCGTGCAGCGCCATGTTCATGCTGCCAATTCGCAGCATCGTATTGTCGAAGTCGTATCCGTGAAACATGGCGCGGTGGAAGTGCTCGCGCGCGGCAGGATCGTTGAATAGTGCTGGGTGGTACTTGCGGAGGTACTCTCCCGCGGCGACAAGAAAACCACAGGTGCCGCTGGCCGGGTCGCAGATAGTGTCCGTAGGCGTCGGCTGCGTTAGCGCTACCATCAGCTTGATGATGTGCCTTGGAGTACGGAACTGGCCGTTCTGGCCCGCCGCGGCGATTTTGCCCAACATATACTCGTATAGGTCGCCCTTCGTATCCCGATCGTCCATCGGGACCTTGTCGAGCATGTCCACTACTTTAGCGAGCAGTCCTGCGTTAGGGATGGTGTAGCGGGCGCCTTCCATATGTCGCGAGTACGTGGAGCCGTCGCCGCCCATGGTGCGCATGAACGGGAAGACGTGTTCACCGACCACCATGTGCATGTCGGCCGGAGCGAAGTTCTTGAACCGGGACCAGCGCAAGTCCTCATAGGGACGGCCCTTAGGGTCTCTTCCCTCCGGGAAGACACGGCTGGCCATGGGCTTGCCCAGGACCATCGCCTTCGACTCTTCGAGGGTGTGTGCGTCGTCCAGGCGACGGATGAAGAGCAGGTAGGTGATCTGCTCGAGCACTTCCATAGGATTGGAGATGCCCCCTGACCAGAAGGCATTCCAGATGGCGTCGGCCTGATTGCGGATTTCACCAGTCAGCATGGAGTCCCTCCTGGCTGGCGAGGGTGTCGATAAGAATCGGGGCGTCTTTGGTTGGCATCTCAGTCTCTGGACTATCGCGACGACACCAGGGACAACCCCCAGGCCGTCCTTGGCGAGGTGGACAGCATACGACGATGGCCCTGAGCGGCTTCGTCGCCCCGCTGGAGCACACATTTTGGTTTGGACGAGTAATGCTCAATGGTCATTCGATGCGGCAGGCGTAGGATCCGCGAATCTGAATTGCCAGATGCTATGGCTTTCCGGGGGGAGGACAAAACCTATCTTGCTGAAAAATAAGCATTAAAAGAGAAGTTCAGCTCGGCGAAAAACCTATTGTTGTTTTCGGACGAGGCGGCCTGACTCGCCACTTGCACCCTCATGGTGCAAACTGCGGCGCATGCCTGCCCCCGGTAAGCCAAGCCACGCCCAGCTCTGGGTCGTCGACGACGACCGCACTGTCCGCTTCGTGCTGGCCGAGGCCCTGCGCGACGCCGGCTACGCGGTCAGCGCGTTCGAGGACCCGCGCCAGGCCCTGGCGGCGCTGGCCGACGGCGAGCTGCCCGACCTGGTGTTCACCGACGTGCGCATGCCGGGCATGGACGGCCTGTCCTTCCTTGATGCGCTGAAGGCGAAGCGCCCGGACCTGCCGGTGGTGGTGATGTCCGCCTACACCGACATCGCCAGCACTGCCGGCGCCTTCCGCGGCGGTGCCCATGAGTTCCTGTCCAAACCCTTCGACCTGGACGAGGCCGTGGCGCTGGCGGCGCGCGCGCTGCCTGCCGCCGAAGCCGCGCCGGAGCAGGCGGCGCCGGAGATGGGCGACGCCCTGGTCGGCGAAACGCCGGCGATGCGCGAACTCTTCCGCGCCATCGGCCGCCTGGCGCAGGCACCGCTGAACGTGCTGGTCACCGGCGAAACCGGCACCGGCAAGGAGCTGGTCGCCCGCGCGCTGCACCGCGAGTCGCCGCGCGCCCGCAAGCCCTTCGTCGCGCTCAACACCGCCGCCATTCCGGCCGAGCTGCTGGAAAGCGAACTGTTCGGCCACGAGGCCGGCGCCTTCACCGGCGCGCAGAAGCGCCACGTCGGCCGCTTCGAGCAGGCCGATG
>LNFM01004807.1_pt1 | contig 40631 bp, 49 predicted proteins | sample 596031 | NCBI WGS metagenome assembly LNFM01 (sample SAMN04254537, study PRJNA301005) | activated carbon metagenome | isolation source: dual media filters at the Ann Arbor, Michigan drinking water treatment plant | place: USA: Ann Arbor | reverse complement strand
CCGCTTTCCTCGCAATAGCCATAGGTGCCGGTCTCGATACGATCCAGCGCCTGGTCGATCTTGCTGATCAGCTTGCGCGCCCGGTCCCGCGTGCGCAATTCCAGCGCCCGGTCGGTCTCCACGGACGCGCGGTCGGTCAGGTCGGGTTCGGAGATGCCGCCTTCGGACAGGGAGGAGAGCGTCTCCCCCGCCTCGCGCACCAGGTCCTGCCGCCAGCGCAGCAGCTTCTGCCGGAAGTACTCCAGCTGCACCGGGTTCATGAACTCCTCGGTGTCCGAGGGGCGATAGTCGGGCGGCAGCGTCACGAGCATCTCAGTACAATCCCCCGGCGCAAGGCCCGGGCCGCCTTCCCGACAGCGACCCGTCACCCCCGTTCAAAGCGGGCGGAACATAGACGCGGCCCTGCCGGAAAGAAAAGGGGGGTTTGACGACAAATCCCTGAAACGGCGTGGTTTTCAGTCTCGTGACACGAAAGCCGCGGTCTCGCGCCGCGCGAGCTCGACGCGGACCCGCAGCGCGATCGCGGCGACGGCGTCGGACAGGGCCGGGTCGGCCGCGTCCTCGCCGGCGGTGAGGTCAAGCAGCCTGTGAAGGCGGGACGTGTCGGCGCGCCCGGCCAGCAGGTCGCGTTGCAATGCAGCGAGTTCGTCCAGCATCAACTGCGCGCGGCGGTGCGCGCGGGCATCGCGCTCGGCTGCCGGCGCGGTTTCCTGCAACGCCAGCAGGCCGATCGCGGACGCCGCGGCCGGGCCCTCGGTGGCGTCGGCGGCGTCGGTCCCGGCCGCGCCGGCGGGCATGCGGAAGCCGCCCGCCCCGCGCACGGCGCGCCCGCCGCGGATCGTCGCGCTGCCGCCCATCCCGCGAATCGGCTCCATCCGTCCTCTCCTTCCGCCCTGCGGCAGCCTCCGCCGCCCCCCGGCAAGCCCTGCCGCCCTGCGTGGCGGCCCGCATGGGCTTCGCCCTGGCACGCGGCTTGCGCTTTCCGTCCTGAGCCGCCCCGGCAACCGTGCCGTGCCGGCGGCGTGCGGGAGAGGCATCTTGGCCATCAATGCTTACGCGAGGACGAAGACCGCGCTGGCCGCCCTGCTGCTGGCGGTCGGCGTCGCGCTGCCCGCCGCGGCCCAGGAGGTCCGCATCAAGGACATCGCCGATGTCGAGGGCGTGCGCGACAACCAGCTGGTCGGCTACGGCCTGGTGGTCGGGCTGAACGGCACCGGGGACCGGCTGCGATCCGCCGTGTTCACCCGGCAGTCGCTGGTCGGCATGCTGGAACGCCTGGGGGTGAATACGCGCGACCAGGAACGCCAGCTCGACACCCGCAATGTCGCGGCGGTGATGGTCACCGCCAACCTGCCGCCCTTCGCGCGGCCCGGCAGCCGGATCGACATCTCGGTCTCGGCCCTGGGCGACTCCACCAATCTGACTGGCGGCACGCTGCTGGTGACCCCGCTGCTGGGCGCGGATGGGGAGGTCTATGCGGTGGCGCAGGGCGCGGTCGCGACGGGTGCCATCAGCGCGCGCGGTGCCGGGTCCACGGTGACCCGCGGCGTGCCGACCTCCGGGCGCATCGCCAACGGCGCCATCGTGGAGCGCGAAGTGCCCTTCGCCCTGGCGCAGCGCGACCGCGTGCGCCTGGCGCTGCGCAACCCGGACCTCACCACCGCGCGGCGCATCGCCGAGGCGATCAACCGCTCCCAGCGCGGCGACCTCGCCGCCGCCACCGATTCACGCACCGTCACGGTCAGCCTGGGGGGGCGCAGCCCGGTGGTCTTCCTCAGCGCCATCGAACAGCTGCGCGTCACCCCGGACCAGGTCGCCCGCGTGGTGATCGACGAGGCCTCGGGGACCATCGTCATGGGGTCGAATGTGCGGGTCTCCACCGTGGCGATCGCGCAGGGCAACCTTACCATCCGCGTGACCGAGACGCCGCAGGTCAGCCAGCCAAACCCGCTCGCGCAGGGCGAGACGGTGGTGGTGCCGCGCACCAGCATCGAGGTGGACGACCAGTCCAACCGTCGCCTGGGCGTGCTGCCGCAATCGGTCACGCTGCAGGACCTGGTGCGCGGGCTGAACAGCCTGGGCGTGGGTCCGCGCGACCTCATCACCATCCTGCAGGCGATCAAGGCATCGGGCGCGCTGCAGGCCGAGCTGGAGGTTCGGTGATGCGCGCCCGGCAGCGCCCCTTGCCTGGCGCCCGGCCAAACCGGACGCCTTTGCCTGGCGCCCGGCCAAACCGGACACCTTTGCCCGGCGCCCGGCCAAACCGGGCGACGCAAGCCGAAGCGGACATGCGCTGATGGACGCCCGTGCCCTGCCGCCCGCGCAGCCCCGCACGCTCAACGCCCCCGCCGCCGCCGGCAACGACGCCGCCATGCGCCGCGCCGCCCAGGCCTTCGAGGCCCAGGCCTTCGCCATGCTGCTCCAGCCGGTCTTCGCCACCGTGGATTTCTCGCGCAGCCGCTATGGCGGCGGCGCGGCGGAAGCAAAGTGGCAGCCCATGCTGGTCGATGCCTATGCCGGCGCCGCCACGCGCGCCGGCGCGGGCCTCGGCCTCAGTGATCTCGTGCTGCGGGAAATGCACCGCATGCGCGCCGCCGCCACCACCCCCAATACGGGAGAACCCACGCCATGATCGACACCCTGATTCTTGCCGGACACCGCCTCGCGGAGGCGCTGCGCGCCGAGAACGAGGCGCTCGCCGCGCTCGACCTGCCGCGCGCGGCCCGCCTGGCCGGGCCCAAGATCACCGCGTCGGATGCCTTCGCCGCCGCCTACGCCGCGCAGGCGAAGCACGGCAGCGCGCCCGAGGGCCCGGTGCGCCAGGCGGCCGCGCTGCTCGCCGGACGGCTCGATGAATTGGGCCGCGAGAATCGCCGCCTGCTGGAACGCGCCGTCGCGCTGCAGTCGCGCGTGATCGAGACCATCGCCGGCGCGGCGCTGCCCAAGGCGCAGGTGCAGGGCTACGCCCCGGCCGGGCGTGCCGCGGCCGCCCGCCCGCCGGCCCTCGCGATCTCGGCCCGCGCCTGATCGGCTCAGCCGGCCGCCGCGGACAGGATGGCGTCGACCGGGTCCAGCAGCGCGTCGCGCAGCAGGGCGTCGGCGAAGACCCCGCGGTTGTGCGCCGATGCGGCGCGCAGCCGCGCCAGCTCGTGCGCCGTGAAGCCCGGCGGGCGGGCGAGGAAGCGCGCGACCGCCGCGCGCGCCGCGGCGAAGCGGCATGCCGGGTTCGGCTCCGCGTCGTAGCCGTGGTCCACGATGTCGCCGAGCATGTCGAAGCCGAGGCCCGCGAGCGCCGCCACCACGCCATGATTGCCGAACACGATGAAGGGCAGCCCCGAGCTGATGGCCTTCAGCGTCTTCTCCGTCCAGCGCAGCAGGCCGGTGCCCAGCATCTCGGTCTCGGTCACGATGAACAGCTCGGCGCCCGCGACGGCATCGAGGGGCAGGCTGTAGATGCGTTCGTTCGGATGGCCGAAGCCATCGATGTCGCTGCCCTGGTGCAGGCCGGACTCCAGCAGCCTCGCCACCGCCGCGCGCGCGCCGTCGGGGTCGGCGGGGGCGAGCTCGGCGGCACCCGCCAGCAGCCGCGCCGCGCCGGTGCGCCCGTGGGTCTCGCGGGTCACCGAAAAGGAAAGGAAGCCGGGTTCGGGGCGTTCGCGCAGCCAAGCCACCAGCAGCGCGCGATGCGGCCGCAGGTTGTAGTTCAGGCATACCCAGCGACTGGGGCGCGGGCCGTCATGCTGTATCGCGAATCCGAATGGCCAGCTTTCCTGCGCCCGGCCGCCCATCAGCCGCGCCCATAGCCCGGCCGCGTGCGAATGCGCGACCACCACGCGCATGGGCGCCAGGCCCTCGGCCGCGCAGTGGGCGGCGTAGGCCGCGGCAAGACAGCGGTTCTGCTGGACCCAGGCCGCACGCCCGGGCGCGATGCCCGAAGCGGCCAGCGCCGCGTGCATATGCGCGACATGCGGGCGCAGCAGAGGGCGCCCTTCGTTGGAGCCGTCGAACACCACCAGACCCCGCCCGGCGCGCAGCTGCGCCAGCACATCCTGCGGGGCGGTCAGCAGCGCCGCCGAGGCGCCCTCGTCGGCGAGCACGCGCAGCGGCGCGAAGGGCGTCAGGATCGGCACCTGCGAATCAGCCGGCGGCACGGCCGCGACACGCCGCATCAGTTGTTGTGTTTCGATCCAGAGCGGGCCGAGCCGCTGGCCCGGCGGGACGATCAGCTGGAAGCCCGCAAGGGTGCGTGCCTGGCGCCCCAGCGCCGTATGCGCAGCGGCCGGCATCGCGGCGCGTGCGCCGCCGGGGGCGCTGGCGGGTTCGGGCGTCATCGCGGCCATGTGGACGGGGGCGCCGCGCTTGTCCAGCACGGCGGCCCGGCCCGGCACTTCGCCCAGGCGCCCGCCGCCGCGGCTTGCCGGCCACCGATCCCCGGCGCAGTTTGGGCGCGTGATCGCCCTGCTTCGACGCCATGCCAGCCTGATGGTGATTGCCGCCATCGGGATCGCGGCCGCGGCCGCGCTCTGGCGGCGCGACGGCGCGCCCGCGGTCGGCGCCGCGCTGTATCATGCCTGGGAATTGTTCCTGTTCATCGCGCCCTCGTTGCTCGCGGGGCTGCTGCTGGCCGCGGCGCTGCGCCAGTTGGTGTCGCCCGGCGCGCTGGCGCGCTGGATGGGTGCCGAGAGCGGCTGGTTCGGCCTGGCGGTCGCCACGCTGGCGGGCGCGCTCACACCCGGCGGGCCGATGGCCGCCTTCCCGCTGGTGCTGGTGCTGGCCGGCGCGGGGGCGGATCGCGGCGCGCTGGTCGCCTACATCCTGTCCTGGGCACTGAACGGCTTCCAGAAGCTGCTGGTCTACGAGATGCCGCTGCTGGGGCCCGACTTCGCCATCATGCGCACGCTGGTCACCCTGCCGATGCCGATGATCGCGGGCTACATCGCGCGGCGCCTGCCGATCGCCTGGGAACCGCCGAAGTGACCGGCGGGCAGGTCTTCCTCGCCGTCATCGCCCTGGTCGCCTTCGGGTTCTGCCTGCGGCGCGGACCGGGCAGCGCACGTCGCGCGGTGGTCGACACCGGGCAGGGCCTGTGGAAGATCCTGCCGATCTTCGCGGTGGCGCTGCCGATGGCGGCCTTCCTCGCGGAACTGATTCCCGCCGATGCCGCGGTGGCCTGGATCGGCCCCGAATCCGGCGTCAGCGGTGTCGTGGTCGCGTCCTTCGCCGGCGGGCTGATGCCGGGCGGGCCCTTCGTGACCTTCCCCCTGGTGCTGGCCTTCGCGAAAGCCGGCGCGGGCGTGCCGCAGATGGCCGCGCTGATCACCGGATGGTCGATCTTCGCGCTGCACCGGATCATCACCTGGGAATACCCCATCCTCGGCTGGCGCTTCGTGGCAATCCGCCTGATCGCCGCCGCGCCCCTGCCGATCGTGGCGGGGCTGCTGGCGGAGGCGGTGGTGGCGGTGCTGCCGATCGGCCTTGGCCGCCCCTGACGCTGGCGCCGTCGCCTGGCTTCGGGCATGACGCGCCGCAATGGACGCTGATCTGGATACCGACTGGGCGGCGCTGCTGGCCGCGCGCGACGGCGCCGCGCCCACGGGGCCGCTCGCGCCGCTGTTCGCCCCGGTGCTCGTGCCGCCCACGGCGCCCGATGGCTGCCGCGTGGTCGGGCGCCTGGCGCAGACGCTGGACGGGCGCATCGCCACCGCATCGGGCTCCAGCCAATGGATCGGCGGCCCCGGCGACATCCTGCACACCCACCGCCTGCGCGCCCTGTGCCACGCGGTGGTGGTCGGCGCCGGCACGGTGCGCCACGACGACCCGCGCCTGACCACGCGCGAGGTGACAGGCCCCGACCCGGTGCGGGTGGTGATCGACACAGACCGCCGGCTCTCGGCCGATCACGGCGTGTTCCGCGACGGCCCGCCCACGCTGCTCGCCTGCGCGGACGACACGCAGGGCGGCGACACCCACGGCAGCGCCCGCGTGCTGCGCCTGCCGCGCGACCCCGGCGGCGGCATCGCCCCCGCGGCCCTGCTGCGGGCGCTCTCGGCACAAGGGCTCAGCCGGGTCTTCGTCGAGGGCGGCGGGCTGACCGTCTCGCGCTTCCTCGCGGCTGGCTGCCTCGACCGGCTGCATGTCACCGTCGCACCCGTGCTGCTCGGCTCGGGCATCCCGGCCTTCACGCTGCCGGAGGTGGCGCGCATCGCCGATGGGCTGCGCTTCGGATGGACCGTCTACCAGATCCCGCCGGACATCCTGCTGGACATCGCCATCGACCGCGCCAGGCCTGGACAGTCATGAGAAGCAAGCGGTGGGGGAGGGAACTCCCCCACACCCCCTCCTTTTTCTGGCCGTTGGAGACTGACGGGTGAGCGATGCCAAGGCGCTTTGGACCGTGGCGGCCAATCGCTGCGAAATCCGCACCGAGAGCCTGCCGCAGGCGGCACCGGACCAACGCCTGGTTCGCACACGCGCCAGCGGCATCTCGCGCGGCACCGAACGCCTGGTGCTGATGGGGCGCGTGCCCGAAAACCAGCACGCCACCATGCGCTGCCCGCTCCAGCAGGGCGAATTCCCCTTCCCCGTCAAATACGGCTACAGCGCCGTCGGGATCATCGAGGACGGGCCCGACGCCGGCCAGCGCGTGTTTGTCCTGCACCCCCACCAGGACCGCTTCCTCGCCCCCGCGACCCTGTGCATCCCCGTGCCCGACGACGTGCCCGATTCGCGCGCGATCCTCGCCGCCAACATGGAAACCGCGGTGAACGCGCTGTGGGACGCACGACCGCTGCTCGGCGAACGCACCCTGGTGATCGGCGCCGGCGTGGTCGGGCTGCTGGTGGCCTGGCTGGTTGCCCGCATCCCGGGCACCGAGGCAGTGGTCTGCGACATCGACCCCCGCCGCCGCGCGGTGGCCGAATCCCTGGGTGCGCGTTTCTGCGCGCCGGACGACGCGCCGGGCGAGCGCGACCTGGTCATCCACGCCTCCGCCGAACCGGCCGGCCTGCGCCGGGCCCTGGACCTCTGCGCCTTCGAGGCGCGGATCATCGAGGCCTCCTGGTTCGGCACGCGCGAAGCCAGCCTGCCACTCGGGGAGGCCTTCCACAGCAAGCGCCTGCAGATCGTCTCGACCCAGGTCGGCGCGGTGGCCCCCGCGCTGCGCGGGCGCCGCACCCACGCGCAGCGCATGGCCCTCGCCCTGTCGCTGCTGGCCGACCCGGCGCTGGATGCGCTGGTCGGCCCGGCCATCCGCTTCGAGGACCTGGCCGAGGCCATGCCGCGCCTGCTGAACCCGCCACCCGGCGAAATCCCGCCGCTCTGCCCGCTCGTGACCTACGGCTGACCACGGCAACCGGCGCCCGCACCCGGCGTTACCCCCCCATGACAACGGGGGTTCACAGCATGTCGGACAACAAGGACCGGGAGCCGATGGCCGCGCCGCTGGCCAACAACGCCGTCAGCGCGCGACAGGCGGTCAAGGTCGGCAACATGCGCTACGTGCTGGGGATATCGCTGGTGCTCGTGGTCGTGGCCTTTGTCGTGGCCTGGATGTACGTTCGCCTCTGACGCGCGGGCGCGGTGACGGCGGCGCCTTCGGGCGCTAAAAGACCCGGATGTACAGCCTCACCGTCGTCGACCACGTCATGATCGCCCATTCCTTCCGCGGGGAGGAATTTGGCCCGGCCCAACGCCTGCACGGTGCCACCATGGTGGTCGAGGCGGAATTCCGCGCCCCCGCCCTGGACCGGCTCAACCTGCTGGTGGACATCGCCGCGGCCAAGGTTGAACTGCGCGCCATCCTGGATACCTTCGACTACCGCAACCTCGATGCCGAGCCGCAATTCGCCGGGCAGAACACCACCACCGAATACCTGTGCGCCCATATCCACCGGCTGCTGTCGGTGGCCTTGGCCGAGGGGCGCCTGGGCGATGGCGGCCGCGCGGTGACGGGGCTGAAGGTGCTGCTCAAGGAAAGCCACATCGCCTGGGCCGCCTATGAAGGGGCGCCGGCCGCTTGAGCCTCCACCTCCTGGTTCCCGGGCCGTTCGACGCGATCTCGGGCGGCTACATCTACGACCGGCGGATGGTCGAGGGGCTGCGCGCGCTCGGCGAGAGCGTCGAGGTGGTGGAACTGCCGGGCCGCCATCCTGCCCCGGACGACGCCGCCGAGGCCGGCGCGCGCGCCGCCCTGCAGGCGGTGCCGGCCGATGCGCGCATCGTCATCGACGGGTTGGGCCTGCCGGCCTTCCTGCCGCTGGCGCAGGAATTGGCGGCGCGCCGCGCGGTGGCGCTGATCCATCACCCCACGGCCTTGGAACACGGCGCGGACGAGGCCACCCGCACCGTGCTGAAGGCCAAGGAACGCGCGCTGTTCGCGGCCTGCGCACGGTTGGTCTGCACCTCGCCGCTGACGGCCCGCCGCCTGCCGGAGGAATTCGGCGCGGATGGGCAGCGCATCGGCGTGGTCGAACCCGGCACCGATGACGCACCCCGCGCGCAGGGTTCCGGCGGGCCTGGCTGCGCCATCCTGTCCGTCGGCACGCTGGTGCCGCGCAAGGGGCATGACGTGCTGCTGCGTGCGCTGGCCTTGCTGACCGACCTTGAATGGACCCTCACCATCGCCGGCGACGACCGCCGCGACCTGCCCCACGCGCACGGCCTGCGTGCGCTGGCGGAGGAACTCGGCGTCGCCGCGCGCGTGACCTTCGCCGGCGAGGTGGCCGGCCCGGCGCTGGAGGCGCTGTATGCGCGCGCCGACCTGTTCGCGCTCGCCACGCGCTGGGAGGGCTACGGCATGGCGGCGGCCGAGGCCATGGCGCGCGGCCTGCCGCTGGCCATCACCGCCGGCGGCGCCATCGCGGAAGTCGTGGCGGCGGGTTCGGCGATCGTCTCGCCGGTCGATGACGCGGCGTCGCTGTCCAAGGGGATGCGCCGGCCGATCTTCGACGCCGACCTGCGCGCCGAGATGGCCGAGGCGTCGTGGCAGGGCGGCCAGCGCCTGCCGCGCTGGACCGATCGCGCGGAGGCGTTCCGCGCGGAACTCGACAAGGCATTCGCATAGTGGCGGAAGAATTCGACGGCGACTGGCTCGACCTGCGCGAACCCTATGATGCGGCGGCGCGCGACCCGGGCCTCGCGTCCCTGTTGTCCGCGGCCCTGCCCGCCCGGCCCCGCGTGCTGGACCTCGGCGCGGGCACCGGCAGCCTGTTGCGCTGGCTGGGACACTTCATCGGCCGCGCCCAGGCCTGGACGCTGGTCGACCGGGACGAGGAACTGGTCGAGCGCGCCTTCGAGACCATGGCCGACCGCGCCGAATCCGTCGGCTGGGCCGCCACCTGGCCGGGCCGGAAGACCCTGCTGGTGCATTCGCCCGAGGGCGCCTGGCGGATCGAAGGGCTGATCGCCAACCTGGTTCTGGCACCGGCGAACCTGCCGCTGGATCGCGTCGATGTCGTGGTGAACACCGCGCTGTGCGACCTGGTCTCGCGCGACTGGATCGAGGCGATGGCCGCGGCCTGCGCGCACCGCCGCCTGCCCTTCTACGCCGCGCTGAACGTGACGGGGCGCGAGCGCTTCTCGCCGCCCTATCCGGGCGATGCGCTGGTGATGCGCGGCTTCCGCCGCGACCAGCGGCGCGACAAGGGCTTCGGCGGGATCGCACTGGGCACGGCGGCGCCCGATGTCATCGCGCAGGCCTTCGCGGCGCATGGCTACACGGTGCATCGCGCGCCGTCGGACTGGGTGATCGACCGCCGGTCGCGCCTGTTCACGCAGGAGATCGCGTCCGGCCACGGCGCCGCCGCCCTGGCCTGGGAACGCCGCGACGCCTGGAAGATCGAGGACTGGATCGAAGCCCGCCGCGCCCAGGCCATGGACGGCTTGCTGTCGGTGCGCATCGGCCACCAGGATGTGCTCGCCTTGCCACCTGGCTGACACGGAGGCCCGCCATGACCGACACGCCGCGCCCGATTGCCGTGACCGCCCTGGACGTGCCGCCGCGCGCCAAGCCGTCGGGCTATCCGGTCGACCTGGTGGACAAGATCGGCGGGCGGGAGAAGCGCACGCTGGGCGACATCTTCGGGCTGCGGAACTTCGGTGTGAACATCACGCGCCTGCCGCCCGGCGCGGCCTCCGCGCTGCGCCACGCGCATGAGAAGCAGGACGAGTTCGTCTACATCCTGGACGGCAGCTGCACGCTGGTGACGGATGCGGGGAACACGCCGCTGAGTGCCGGCATGTGCGCCGGCTTTCCCGCCGGCACCGGCGATGCGCATCACCTGGTCAATCGCGGCACGGCGGATTGCCTGTACCTCGAAGTCGGCGACCGCACGCTGTTCGAACGCGTGACCTACCCGGATGACGACCTGGACATCCGTCCCGGCCCGGACGGCAAGTCCGTGTATTTCCGCAAGGACGGGACGTCCGTCTTCTGAACTGGAGGGCACCATGCCCCTGCTGCTCGGCTGCATCGCCGATGATTTCACCGGCGCGACCGACCTCGCGAATACGCTGGTCAGGGGCGGCATGACCGCGGTGCAGATCATCGGCGTGCCCGATGGCCCGCTGCCCGAGGCCGATGCGGTCATCATCGCGCTGAAGACACGCACCGCGCCGGTGGGCGACGCAGTGGCGCAGTCGCTGGCCGCCTGCGACGCGCTGGTGGCCGCCGGGGCGAAGCAGGTGTTCTGGAAATACTGCTCGACCTTCGACAGCACCGATGCCGGCAATATCGGCCCGGTGGGCGATGCCCTGCTGAAGCGGCTCGGCTCGGGCTTCGCCGTCGCCTGCCCGGCCTTCCCGACCAACGGGCGCACCATCTACCTCGGCCATCTGTTCGTCGGCGGCGCGCTGCTGAACGAGAGCGGGATGGAGAACCATCCCCTCACGCCGATGACCGATGCGAACCTGGTGCGCGTGCTGTCGCGCCAGGCCTCGGGCGGCGTCGGACTGGTGCCTTTCGGCGTGGTGGAGCAAGGCGTCGGCGCGATCCGCCGCGAGATGACGCGCCTGGTCGATGCCGGCCGCCGCTGGGCGATCGTGGATGCCGTCACCGACGCGCACCTGATGGCGATCGGCGAGGCGGTGGCGCCGCACGCGCTGGTCACCGGCGGTTCCGGCGTCGCGATGGGCCTGCCCGAGAATTTCCGCCGCGCCGGCCTGCTGCCTCCGCGCGCCGATGCCGATGCCTTGCCGCCGATGCGGGGCTTCGCCGCAGTCGTCGCCGGATCGTGCTCACGCGCCACGCTCGGGCAGATCGGCCTGGCGCGCGACCACGCGCCGGTGCTGGAACTCGATGCGCTGGCCACGCCGGATGCGGCGGCGCTGGTCGCGCAGGCGCTGGGCTGGGTCGATGGGAAACTTGCCGCCGACCGCCCCGTGGTGATTGCCGCCTCCGCCACGCCGGAGAAGGTCGCGGCATTGCAGGCGAAGCTCGGGCGCGAGGCCGCCGGCGCGCTGGTCGAGGACGCCGTCGCCGCCATCGCGGAAGGCCTGGTCGCCCGGGGCGTCGGCCGGCTGGTGGTGGCCGGCGGCGAGACCTCCGGCGCCGTGGTGCAGCGGCTGGGCGTGACGTCGCTGCGCATCGGCCCCGAGATCGACCCCGGCGTGCCCTGGACCTACGCCAATCCCACGGGGCTGCACCTTGCGTTGAAATCCGGCAATTTCGGCGCGCGCGACTTCTTCCTGAAGGCATTCAGCCATGGATGAGGCGGCGCTGCGCGCGCAGTTGGTGCTGCTCGGCGCCTCGCTGTTCCAGCGCGGCTATTCTGTCGGCACGGCGGGCAACATCTCGGTGCGACTGGCCGATGGCTACCTGATGACGCCGACCAATTCCTGCCTCGGGCGGCTCGACCCCGCACGGATCAGCAAGCTCGCGCCGGACTGGTCGCATGTCGGCGGCGACAAGCCGTCCAAGGAAGTGTTCATGCACCGCGCCGTGCTGACCGCGCGCCCGGATGCGGGGGCGGTGGTGCACCTGCATTCGACGCACGCCACCGCCATCGGCTGCCTGGCGCGGCCGGGCGAGACCGCGCCGATCCCGCCGCTCACGCCCTATTTCGTCATGCGCGTCGGGCGCACGCTGCCGGTCATCCGCTACTACCGCCCCGGCGATGGCGCGATGGAAGCCGACATCCACGCCGCGGCGAAGACCGCCAAGGCCGTGCTGCTGGCGAACCACGGCCCGGTGGTATCCGGCCGCACGCTGGAGGATGCCGTGCACGCCGCCGAGGAACTCGAGGAAGCCGCGCGCCTGGCACTCGTGCTGCGCGGTGCGGGCGCGCGCGAACTCACGCCTGCGCAGATGGACGACCTGCTCGCGACCTTCGGCTGATTCCGAGGCGCTTTGCGGTTCATCAAGGCGTCCGCCGCGCCGGAGCACGATCCTGTATGCCGATCGCAGGAGAGGCTCCGGCATGTTCGTCCGCGACACGCGTCTGCGCCCCTGGGCACTGGCCTTCGTCCTGTTCGGTTGCGCCGAGGGCGCCGCGCCGGACCCAGGTTGCGCACCCGCGCAGCAGCTATTCGATGCCATCTATCCCACCACGGCGGCGGCCCTCGGCTTCAAGGGCGTGCCGGCACACGCGGCGCCGATGGAACTCGCGTCCGGCGTCGCCTTCGCCGCGGTCCGAAGACTGCCGGATCAGGCGAGCCGTTCCGCCTGCTTCGAGCAGATCATGCGGGGCCAGGGCCATCGCTTCTTCCCAAGCCATGCCGAGACGGAAGCCGTCCTCGGAGACAATCGCCTCGAGGCCTACCCGCGTCGTTCCCTCCCACGCAGCGAGTGACAGGGCGCTGCCTGCCGGCCGGTTGGCGCGGGCGACCGTGCATTCATGTCGCCTCGCCATCCTCCGCCCACCCCGCACGCGTCACCGCGTGCTCCAGGCTCAGCCGCCCGATGATCGCCTCCATCGTCGCCGCCGCATCGCCGCCGGCCACGACGCGCGCGCTCAGCGCCACGCGCGGCACGCCCTCCAGGTCCTCGCTGTCCAGGCGCAGCAGCCGCGCCTCGCTGGCGGCGATCTGCTTGACCAGGATCAGGCGGATCGGGGCCTCGCTCTCGGCCGCGCAGGTCGCGGTGATGCGGAAGGCGCGCTCGGCCTCCGCCCCTGCATCCGGCACGCGGTCGATCAGCCGCACGATGGGGCGCACCACCAGGTTCACCACGATGATCAGCGCCGCCGTCGCCACCGCCAGGCCGAATTGCGCCGCACCGCAGGCCACCCCCACCGCCGCCGCGCACCACAGCGTCGCCGCGGTGTTGAGGCCCTTCACGGTCAGCCCCTCGCGCATGATCGCGCCCGCACCCAGGAAGCCGATGCCCGAGACGACCTGCGCGGCCATGCGCGACGGGCTCGCCTCGTTCGGCATGGAGAACCCGACCAGCGCGAAGGCCGCCGCGCCGAGCGAGACCAGCGCATTGGTGCGCAGCCCCGCCGCACGCTGGCGGTATTGCCGCTCGATGCCGATCGCGGCACCGAGCAGCAGCGCCGCCAGCAAACGCCACGCGACATCGTGGAAATCAAGCATGGTGAGCCTCCGTGGGGCGGGGTCGCGGCGGGGCGGGCGCCACCCGCCAAGGGCCCCAGACCCTTGAAACCCTCACCTTAATCGGCGGAGCTGGGGAAGCGCATGGCACCCAAACCCCGCGATCCAAGGGGCCGTCGCCCCTTGGTGGGGGGAGGTCCGGAGGGGGGCAAAGCCCCTCTCCGGCGCCACCTACGGCAGCATCTTCCCGGGATTCATCACCCCGCCCGGGTCGATCGCCGCCTTCACCGCGCGCATCAGGTCCAGCGCCACCGCGTCCTTGTGCGTCGCCATCGCATGGCGCTTCGACTGCCCGATGCCATGTTCGGCGGAGAACGACCCGCCGAGGTCCACCGCGATCGCGTTGACCGCCGCCTCGGCGTCGCGCGCGCGTTCGCGCCAGGCCTCGCGCGACATGCCCGGCGGCGCGTTCAGGCTGACATGGATGTTGCCGTCCCCGGCATGGCCCAGCGCGATGAAGTCGCCCTCCGGCCAGCCCTGGGCGAAGGCCGCCGCGACACGGGCGCAGAATTCCGGCACGGCGGAGACCGGCACCGACGTATCGGCGCCGACGGCCGGCCCATGGCGGCGGTGGCAGTCCGGCCAATCCTCGCGGATGCGCCAGAAGGTGGCGCGCTGCGCCTCGTTGGTGGCGAGTGCGGCGTCGGTCACCTCGCCCGCCTCCATCGCCGCGGCCAGCGTATCCTCGAGCATGTCGCGCAAAGGCACGGCGGGGTGGGCGGCGGCGATCTCGACCATCACGTACCAGGGGCTGTCGATCGGCAGCGGACTGCGCAGCCCGTTGCCCATCAGTTCCACGATTTCGAGGCAGCGGCGGATCATGAGTTCGAAGGCGATCACCTCCGCCCCGCTCTCCATCATGCGCGAGAACAACGACAGCGCCGCCTCCGGTGATGGCACCGCGACGAAGGCGGTCTCGACACGCTTGAGCGCGGGCACCAGGCGCAGCGCGGCGGCGGTGATGACGCCCAGCGTCCCCTCCCCGCCCAGGAACAGGTGCCGCAGCGCATAGCCGGAATTGTCCTTGCGCACGCGGCGCAGGTCATTCAGCACGCGCCCATCGGGCAGCACCACTTCCAGGCCCAGAACCAGGTCGCGCGCATTGCCCCAGCGCAGCGTGCGGATGCCGCCCGCATTGGTGGACAGCGCGCCGCCCACCATGGCGGAGCCCTGCGCGCCCCAGGACAGCGGGAACAGCCGGTCCACCGAGGCGGCGGCGTCCTGCACGGACTGGATGACGCAGCCGGCCTCGGCCACCAGGGAGAAGTCGCGCGCATCGACAGCGCGGATGCGGTTCAGCCGCTCCAGGCTCATCACCACCGCGGGCGGGCCGTTCTCCGCGACGATCGCGCCGCCGCACAGGCCGGTGCGCCCGCCGGCGGGCACGATGGCCAGGCCCTCGGCCGCGCAGGCGCGCACGGCGGCCTGCACCTCGGCGACACTGCCGGGTCGCAGCACCGCGCGCGGCACGCCGCGATAGGTTCCACGCCAGTCGACCGCATAGGGCGCGACATCCTCGGCGGCGGTCAGGCAGTTGTTCGCGCCGAGCGTCTCGGCGAGGTCCTGGATCGTTCCCATGGGCGCGATCATGCGCCGGCGGCCGCGGGCGTCAAACCGGCGTCGTGCGTGGCGGGAGGGTCGGCGCAGCGACCCGGCGCGTTGCCGAGGCGGGCCGGTGCGCGCGTGAGGCGGCCGCGGCCCGGCTCGATACGCCCCGCGCGCCAAGGATCGGCCCGTGCCGCGACACCCGCCGCGCGGTCACGCGCAGACAAGCAGGCTCAGCCGGGCAGGTATCCGAGCAGGTCCTCGGCGCGCATCGCCTCGCAGTAGATGCGGTTGAGGATCTCCACCTCGCGCGTGTGCAGGTCCATCGTGCCTGCCGCGCAGGCGTCCTCGACCAGGATCACGTCGAAGGATTCATCGGCCAGCGAGCGCACGGTGGAGGACACGCACTGGTCGGTGAAGATGCCGCAGCACGCCACGTGCGTGACGCCCATGTTGTGCAGCACCAGGCGCAGGTTGGTCCCGGTCACGGCGGAATCGGTGGTCTTGGTCACCACCACCTCGCCCGGGCGCGGCGCCAGCGCCGGGATGATCTGCGAGGCATCGGCATCCTTCGGCAGGAACAGGTCGTTCCAGCCGGGCTTCTTCTGGCTGAGCGACCGGTCGCGCCCGTCGGGCGTGAGGCAGGCGATGCGGGCGAATACCACCGGGTTGCCGCCGGCGCGGAAGCGTTCGACCAGGCGGGCGATGGTCGGGATGACCAGGCCGTGCATGCGGTCGTGGAAGCCGTCCCAGGCGGCGTCGCGCGCGGCCTCGGCCGGCGGCAGCCCAGAGCGGTCGGGGCGCGCGAGGTAGGTGTTCTGCACGTCGATCACCAGGAGCGCCGCGCGGCCGGGCAGCAGCACCGGGTCCGGCGCTTCCGGCGCACCGGCGTAGTAGAAGGATCGCCAGGCGGTCTTCCAGCCGGTCATGCCGCCTTCTCCGGATACATCGCGGCGATGGCGGCCGCGGTGGCCGGGATGCGGCCGCGCTCGGTGATCAGGCCGGTCACCAGGCGCGCCGGCGTCACGTCGAAGGCCGGGTTGGCGGCGGGGCTGCCGGCGGCGACGACGCGGATGGTCTCGATGCGGCCATCGGCGGTGCGGCCGGTCAGGTCCGTGACTTCGGCGGCGGCGCGTTCCTCAATGGGAATCTCCGCCACGCCGTCGCCCACGCGCATGTCCAGCGTGGGCACGCCATTGTCGCGCGCCGCCAGCGCCTTCAGGTAGGTGCCGATCTTGTTCGCCACATCGCCGGTGCGCGTCACGCGGTCGGTGCCGACGATCACGATATCGACCTGCCCGTGCTGCATCAGGTGCCCGCCGGCATTGTCCGCCACCACGGTATGCGCCACGCCATGCGCGCCGAGTTCGAAGGCGGTCAGCGCGGCACCTTGGTTGCGCGGGCGTGTCTCGTCGATCCAGACATGCACCGGGATGCCGGCATCATGCGCCATGTAGATCGGCGCCAGCGCCGTGCCCCAATCCACCGTGGCGAGCCAACCGGCATTGCAGTGCGTCAGGATGTTGATGGTCGCGCCGCGCTTGTGCGCGGCGATCTCCTGGAGCAGGGGCAGGCCGTGGCGGCCGATCGCCTCGCAGGTCGCGGCGTCGTCGTCGGCGATGGCCGCGGCCTGCGCATAGGCAGCGGCCGCGCGGTCGGCCACCGGCAGGTTGCGCAGCGCCGCCAGCATCCGGTCGATCGCCCAGCGCAGGTTGATCGCGGTCGGGCGGGTTTCCGCCAGCATCGCGCAGACGGGTTCCAGCGCCGCCGGGTCGCGCCGCATCGCCAGCGCCACGCCGTAGGCCGCCGTCGCGCCGATCAACGGCGCGCCGCGCGTCTGCATGGATCGGATGGCGTGGGCGACCTGCGCTTCATCGACCAGCCGCAGCCATTCCACCGCCCAGGGCAGGCGCGTCTGGTCGAGGATGCGCACCGACCAGCCATCATCCGCATCCACGCGCACGCTGCGGTGCCAGGTCCCGTCGATCTTCATGCGCGCCTCCGTGATGCGTGTTCAGGCGACCAGTTGCACCGGCCCGGGATACTGCCCCAGGGCGCGGTCGACGGTCAGCAGCGTGGCACCTTCCGTCTCCGCCTGCGCGAGCAGGATACGGTCGAAGGGGTCACGGTGGAGTGCCGGCAGGCGGGTCAGGGCGATGGCATGCTCGGCCGTGATCGGCATTTCGCGATAGCCCGCCCCCAGCAGCCCGCCGCGCAGCAAGCGCGCATCGACGGCGAAGTCCGCGCGACCAAGCCCCGCCTTCAATACCACCTCCCAGATGGAGGCAGCGCTGAAGGCGAGGTCATGCGACGGATCGTTGATCAGCGCGCGAGCGGCCGGCGTCAGCCGCGCATCGTCCAGCGCCGCCCACAGCAGCAGATGCGTGTCGAGCAGCAGCAGCCTCACGCGCCGTCGAACTGCCGCAGGATGTCGTCCTGGCCCATGGTGTCGAAATCCGCGGGTACGGCGAAGGCGCCGGCGAGGAAGCCGATGCGCGGCGCGGGCGCGTCGGTCGCCGAAAGCGACACAAGCTTCGCAACCGGCCGGCCGGCCTTGGCGATGACCACCGTCTCGCCGGCCGCGGCGCGGTCCACCAGGCGGGAGAGGTGCGTCTTGGCGTCGTGGATATTGGTCGCAGACATCGCCTGAACCTACAGGACTAAGTCCAGTTGGTCCAGTCAGATCCGCTGGTGCAGCGCGCAGACCAGCGTGAACAGCCGCCGCGCCGTCTCGAAATCCACGTCGATGCGGCCCTTCAGCCGCGCGGCCAACAGTTCCGCACCTTCGTTGTGCAGCCCGCGCCGACCCATGTCGATCGCCTGGACGCGGCTTTCAGGGCCGGATTCCGCCACCGCCTGCTCATGCGCCTCGACCACCATGTGGTAGTCCTTAATCAGCCTGCGGAACGGCCCCAGCGCGAGGGCGAGCACATGCAGCGGCCGGTTGTCGACATCGCGGATGTCGAGCACGAGGCGCCCCTCCCGCACCGACACCGCCAGCGCATAGGGGCCTTTCGGCAGGTTCGGCGGGTCGAAGCGGTTGCCGGTCAGCAGGTCGGCGATCGCCTGGCGCCGGTCCGCCTCCGCATAGACCGAGGGTGCCGGCGGCTCCTCGGGCAACTCGATGCGGATCAGGCGTTGCTCAGGCATCGCCGGCGGGCCTCGGCGGCAGCCCGGGCGCGGGCAGCCGCGGTCCCTGGTCGTCCCCGGTCAGGCCGATGCGCATCATCCACGCCACCACCATCCCCTTCACCGGCCGCAGCATCAGCGTGCAGACAATGGCGAAAAGCGGCAGCCAGATCGCCATGTGTACCCACATCTCGGGCCGCCAGATCTTCTCGACCAGAAAGACGCCCGGCAGCAGCACATGACCGACGACCAGGATGGTGAAATAGGGCGGCGCGTCGTCGGCGCGGATGCGCCCGAGCGGCGCATGGCACGCGGAACATTCATCGACCAGCCGCAGATACCCGTTGAACAGCTTGCCCTGACCGCAGGCCGGGCAGCGGAACATCGCGCCACGCGCCAGCGCCACGCCCACCGGCGGGTGCGTCACGGGAAACCCGGCGGCATCCCGCCTCGGGTCCATGGGCATCGGCGTTCCTTTCGCGGGCACTCTGCGGCGCCCATTGTGCAACGCAGCAATGTCGGCCCTTCGCGCGCGGAATTCAAGCATTCGTCGCAAGGACGGGCTTGAAGCCGACACCCAGGTGGCGCGAGGATGCGCCATGGTCGAACGCATCCTGGTGATCAATCCGAACTCCAGCCTGTCCTGCACGGAAGGCATCGCCGCCGCCATCGCGCCCTTCGCGGCGCCGGGCCTGCCGCGGCTGGATGTCACGCGCCTGCCGGAAAGCCCGGGCGCGATCGTGACCTGGCGCGACTGGTACGGCGTGGCCGAACCGCTGTGCCGGATGGTCGAGAGCGAAGCGGCCGACGCCTATGTCATCGGCTGCGTCTCCGACCCCGGGCTGGAGGCGGTGCGCACGGTGACCGACAAGCCGGTGTTCGGCCCGCTGCGCTGCGCCGTGGCCGCGGCGATGATGCGCGGCGAACGCTTCGGCATCATTGCCTTCACCGACAAGTCGAAGCCGCGCCAGCGCCGCGCGCTGCAATCCATGGGCGTGGACAGCCGCCTCGCCGGCACCATCCCGCTCAACCTCGACATGGAGGTGCTGACCGACCCCGTGGCCCCGCGCGCGCGCCTGGCGGACGCCGCCCGCGAACTGGTCGCGATGGGGGCCGAGGCGGTCATCCTCGGCTGCGCCGGCATGGCCGGACACCGCGATTTCGCGGAGCAGGCCTGCGGCGTGCCGGTGATCGAGCCCTGCCAGGCGGCGGTGACGCAGGCGCTGATGGCCGTGGTGGCGGCGCGCGGGGCGGGCCTGCGCCTCGCGGCGGAATAGCGGCGCCGGCGTCACGAACACGTCGTCCCGCGAGGCGCCGGGCCGTGGCAGGATGCGCGGCATGCGCCCGTTCCTGATCGCCGTGCTCGCCGCCGCGCTGCTGCCGGCCATGGCCGGCGCCGCGCCGCCCACCAACCCGCTGGACGATTCGGTCGCCGTCGAGGCCATCCGCCTGGCCGAGACCGGCCGCTACGACCTGTCCGTGCCCATGCTGGAATCGGTGCTGGCGCGGCTGCCGGACGACCCGGACATCCTGACCTACCTGGCCCTCGCGCTGCGCAGCACCGGGCGCATGGCCGAGGCCGAGGCGCGCTACGACCAGGCGCTCGCGCGCGACGGCGCGCACCTGGCGGCCATTGCCTATCAGGGCGTGCTGTTCCTCGAGACCGGGCGGCGCGACCGGGCGCAGGCGAACCTCCGGCGGCTGGAAGCCCTGTGCCCCACGGGCTGCCCGGCGCGCGACGAATTGGCGCGGGAGGTCGCGGCGCGCCGCTGATGGAGCGCGCGCATGATTTCCGCCCCGCCTGCAATTCGGCTGGGGAGGCGCGAGCCCGCCAGCTTCCCCGGCAGCGCCTGATCGACCCCATGGCATCCGCGTCACGCGCCTGGATCGGCTTCGGCCACGACCCATTTCCCGTGGCAGCAGGGGTTCGCGCAGGCCTCTGCCTGCTACGCCCTCACAGCCCGCGAAGCGCCCCGCAGACCCGTTCCACCTGCGCGTCCGTCAGTTCCGGGTACATCGGCAGGCTGAGCACCTCGCCCGCGGCCTTCGCGGTCTCGGCACAGCCGGCCGGGCCAAGCGGCGTGCGGTCCTTGTAGGCCGACTGCAGGTGCACCGGGACCGGGTAGTGGATGCCGGTGCCAACGCCCTGCGCCTTGAGCTGCGCCTGGATCGCCGCGCGGTCCTCCGTGCGCAGCACGTATTGATGGAACACGTGCTCGGCGCCGGGGCGGCGGTGCGGGGCGGCGACCGACGTGCCGGCCAGGGCGGCGTCGTAGGCGCCGGCGATCGCGCGGCGCCGCGCATTGCCCGCGTCGAGCGCGGTGAGCTTCACCCGCAGGATGGCGGCCTGGATTTCATCCAGGCGCGAATTCACGCCGACCATCGAACTGACGTAGCGCTCCTTCCAGCCGTACTGCCGGATGGCGGCGATGCGCTCGGCCAGGTCGGCATCGGCGGTGGACAGGACGCCCCCATCGCCGAGCGCCCCGAGATTCTTGGTCGGATACAGGCTGTACGCCGCGGCGGTGCCGATGGTGCCGAGCATCCGGCCGTCCAGGGTGGCGCCGTGGCACTGGGCGCAATCCTCGATCAGCGGGATGCCGGCGGCGCGCGTCGCATCCAGCATCGGGCCGAGGTCGCAGGCCTGACCGTAGATGTGCACCGGGATGACGGCCTTGATCGGCGGCAGGCCAGGCGGCGGATGGTCGAGCACGGAGGCAAGCTCGTCCGCGTCCATGGTGTAGGTGTCGGGGTCGATGTCGAGCAGCAGCGGGGTGGCGCCCACCATCTCGACCGCCGCCACGGTCGCGACCGCGGTGTGGGAGACGGTGGCGACGGACATGCCCGGGCCGATGCCCAGGCCGCGCAGCACCAGCGCGATGGCATCCGTGCCATTGGCGCAGCCCACGGCGTGCTGCCCGGCGCCGAGCCAGGCGGCGAATTCGGCCTCGAAGGCCGCGCCTTCCTTGCCGAGTATGTACCAGCCGGATTCCAGCGCGCGGGCAACGGCGGCGTCGATCTCGGCCTTCTGGGCGCGGTATCCCGCACCGGGGTCGGCCTGGGGGATCATGGCGAGGGTGGGCGCGTTCATGGCGGGGAGCCTTACAGGTAGTCGGCGAGACGCGGACGATACCACGCGAGGGAACGGCGCAAGCCCTCGTCGAGGTCGACCTTCGGCGCCCAGCCTGAAGCGTTTCGGAAGGCGGTGTCGTCGGCGGCATAAGAGCCGATGTCGATCGGCGCGCGATCGGCCGGGAATTCGCGGGTCTCGAACGACCCCTGCCCGCCATTGGCGGCGATCAGGCGGTTCGCGAGGTCCAGCAGCGAGGTCGGCGGGCTTCCGCCGAGATTGAACACCTGCCCCGAAAGCGCTGGTTCCGATGCTTTTTCGGCTGAAACCAGAAAGGCGTCGGTGACGTCCTCGACATAGGTCAGGTCGCGCAGCTGGGCGCCGCCCCAGACCTCGAAGGGCTCGTTCTCCAGGACCCGGCGGATCCAGATGCCGAGGAAGGTCTGCCGCGCATCGCGGATGCGCAGCCGCGGGCCGTAGCAATTGGTCAGGCGCAGCGAGACCACCGGGCGGTGATGCACGCGCTGTTCGAGCAGCCAATATTGCTCGCCGGCCCATTTCGACACGCCATTGGCGTCGGGCGGGTTCACCGGGTGCAGTTCATCGACCGGCAGGGCGCGCGGGCGGCCGTAGAACTGGCGGGTCGAGGCATGCACGACCGCGGCCCTGGGCGCGACCTCCCGCATCACGCCGATCAGGCGCACCTGCGCCACGGCGTTGATGGCGATGTCGGCCACCGGGTCCTTCTGGCCGCCCATGTGGCTGGTCTGCGCCGCCATGTTGAACAGCACGTCCACGCCCTCGCACAGGGAATGGAGTTCGGTGTCGCGGATGTCGCCGCGCACCAGCATCACGCCCGCCCCTTCGAGGTTGCGGGCGGAGGCGCCGCCATCGGGCATCATGGCGTCGAGCGCGGTCACGCGCGCACCGAGCCCGGCCAGGGTGTGGCACAGGTTCGACCCCAGGAAGCCCGCGCCCCCGGTCACCAGGACGCGTCGCCCGCGCCAGAAATCGGGGGTCACCATGCTGCCGTCGATCCTTTCGAGCCGGTCACAAGGTCGCGCGGGATTGCGGCGGAATGGCGCCGCGTCCGGGGCTGCTTTGCGATGGTGCCGGCGTCAGTCGCAACGCCGTGCGGCTTCGCGCAGTTCGAAGGTTCCCGGGCCGACCAGGCCGGGCGGCTGCGGCTGCCACACCAGTTCGAAGTCGAGAACGCAGCGCGCGCCCGAGACCCGGTAGCGGTTCTGCCGCACCAGTTCGATCCGCGTGATCTCGTCCGACCGGAACACCTCGGCGACCGTGGCGTTGCCGATGACGGCGCGGAATTCCGCCAGCCGCTGGGCCGTCGGCGGCAGCGCGGCAAAGCCGGCCGGCCCGAGGAACGCAGCACCGGCGGCGGCAGCAAGGAGGAGGGCAGGCAGGCGCATCGCGAAGCATCCATGGTGATCGTGGCCAGGCGCGGGAAGGAAGCGCGGGCGCGCTACGCGTGCAAGGTCGGCCCGTCAGTCCGCCGAGGTTCGCGGCGGCCGGTCCGCGCCCAGCACCCGCCGCGTGCGCATGATCTCCGCGAAGCCGAACAGCAGCAGCACCTGGCCCGCCACCACCTGGAGCGAGGCCAGCAGCCGGATGCCGTCGTCATGGGGCGTGACGTCGCCGTAGCCGACCGTGGCCTGGGTCACCAGGGAGAAATACAGCGCATCCGGGAAGGGCAGCGACACCGGCCCGTGCGGTCCATGGAACAGCGGTGTGAACGAGAGCCCTTCCGCGATCCGGTAAAAGCAGGCGAACAGGATCACCAGCATCACGTACATCGCCAGGAACGCCACCACCGGCACCAGCATGCGCGCGGCGCGGCCCGCCAGTTCCTCGGTAATCAGCGCCATGTCGGTGAGCAGCAGCACGACCGCCCGCACCGAAGCCGCGACCACCACGGAAATCACCACCATGGCGGCAATCAGGGCCGCGCCCTGTTCGAACACCGCCAGGCGATTGACCGGCAGCGCCAGGGAAAACGCGCCCACCGCCCAGACCGGAACCAGCCAGCGCGCCATCCGCGGCAGGTGCCCCAGGTCGAAGGGCCGCTCGGCTTCCGCCACCAGGCGCAGCGACCGCCGTCGCCACCAGACGGCACACAGGAAGGCCGCCACCGGCATCAGGAAGGCTATCGCGCGCGCCGGGATCGGGGCGGCGGGGAAGGCCGCGCGCCCCATCACCGCGAACAGGCAGGCATAGACCGCGAGGCCCGCGCTGGTGCCGAAGGCGAAGTGCAGCCCGTGCGGGAACAACAGGTACAGCGTGCCCAGCCCGAGCGCCGCCACGCCGATCACCAGGTAGGGAAACACGGTCCCCTGGTCGGCCAGCCCGCCCGCCACGACCATGCCGAAGCCGAGTGTCATGGCGACCGACCGCAGCCACCCTTCCGGCAATACCGGGCGCGCGCCCTTGGCCATGGTGCTCAGGGGGCCAGGGCGACGCCGGTGATCTCCACCCGCCAGGCGGGGTCGACCAGCGGGGCCTCGATGGTCATGCGCGCGGGCTTGTGGGCGGGGTCGAGCCAGGCATCCCAGGCGCGGTTCATCGCCGGTGCGTCGCGGATATCGGCCAGCACCACCGTGATGCTGACCAGGGCGCGCTTGTCGGTGCCGGCCTCGGCCAGCAGGGCGTCGACCTGGCGCAGGATGTCGGCGGTCTGGCCCTCGGCATCCAGCGTGGCGTCGTCGGCGACCTGGCCGGCCAGCCAGACCATGCCGCCGGCAACCACGGCGCCGGACAGGCGCGGTTCCTCGGCGAGGCGACGGATCGTCATGCTGTCACTCCCTGTGCGTTCGAAGTTGGGCCATAAGCCGCGCCGGAGGTTCATCCCATGCGGCCGATTCTCACCAGTGTCATTCTCGCCAGCCGCTGGATCGCGGCGATCTTCCTGCTCGGGCTGACCGTTGCGCTGGCGCTGTTCGCGGCGCGGTTCCTGACCAAGCTCGTGAAGTTCGGCACGGGCGTGTTCAGCTCGCCCGAGGACCAGGCGCTGCTCGACCTGCTGCACCTGCTGGACTGGACGCTGGTCGCGGCGCTGGTGGTGATGGTGATCCTGGCGTCCTGGGACAGCCTGGTGACGCCCTTCGACGAGGGCAGCAAGGCAAGCGGCATGTCCTGGATCCGCAAGCTCGACCCGGGCAACCTCAAGGTGAAGCTGGCGGGGTCGATCGTCGCCATTTCCTCGATCCAGCTGTTGCAGATGTTCCTGCGCGCCGACATCTACTCCGATCGCACCCTGGCCTGGGCGATGGGGCTGCATGCCATGTTCCTGGTGGGGGCGGTTGTGCTGGCGCTGACCGACCGCATATCGGCGATGACCCGCACGCCGAAGGAATGATCCGGCGCATCAGGGCGCCGGCCGACACGATTCGGGATTCAAGTGAATCCGTTACTGCTGTTAGTTAAAGTGCCCCGTCAAGAATGGCACCGAGCCGTCCCATTTGATTCGCGTTTTTACTCCGTCAAATGTCGTTTTCTCCCCGCGAGAAATACGCTTTTCCCTTGCCCCACGATCAATCGGACCCCCAAATTCGCGCATAGGTTGATATTTGGGGTCATAAATTCCTGTCATGAGCGAAATCCGCCGCCTGGAGCGCCGTCCTGCTCGTCTCGACACCATCATCCGCGACAGGCTCAAGACCTGGCCGCAACGCCCGCCCGGCGCATCGAGCCTGGGCACCGAGGGCGCCTGGCTGCGCGGCCGGCCCAGCGATGGGGAACCGGTCGCCCAGCCCTACCTGAAGATCCCGGGTTCCGACCGGATGCGCACCATCCCCGACGGGCTGTGGCTGCATTTCGGCGGATCGCCCGAGGATCCCTATGCCGACATCCTGTGCATCGAGGCCTGTTCCACCTTCCAGAACCTGCTCGACAAGCGGTCGCGCTTCGCACCGTCGACCATCTCGCTGCTCGCGCATTGCCCGCTGCCCTGGCTGCTGGCGCCGCTGCAGGCCAATGACAGCACGCCGCGCTGGCTGATCATTCCCTTCCTGGTGAGCGAACCCGTCGCCTCGCTCACCATCCCGGTGCGCGACCTGCGCGTGCTCTATGGCCTGCAGCGCGACCACTACCAGGGCTTCGCGCGCCACCAGATGCCGCACCCGCACGAGTATTTCTGCCCGATGGATGCGCTGACGGCGCATGCGGGGCACGAGAACCCGGCGATGCGCTCCCTGCTGGCGCGGGCCTCGGCTGCATCGGCCTTCATGGACCCACCCTGACCTGAAAGACGGCGCCGGCTCGCTCCCCACCCGGCCACCCACCCACAGTTTCCTGGATGGGTGGCCGGGGCGGGGCCGGCATTGTCGAACGGTTGCCCAGCCTGCTTGACCCCCGGGCGGGGCGGGCCAAAGCTCGCCCCATCCCTGCCCGGAGCCGCTGCCATGACGGCCACCCCCGCACGCCGCAGCCTGCTGCGCCTCGCACCCGCGGTCCTGTTGGCGCCGGCCCTGGCCCGCGCGCAGGACCCTTGGCCCGCGCGCAGCCTGCGCATCATCGTTCCCTTCGCCGCCGGCGGCGGCGCCGATGCGGTGGCCCGCGCGCTGGCGCAGAAGCTCCAGGAGGGCCTCGGCCAGCAGGTGGTGGTCGACAATCGGCCCGGCGGCGCCGGCAATATCGGCACCGAGGCCGCCGCCCGCGCCGCGCCGGACGGCTATACGGTCCTGCTCACCGGACCCAGCCACGTCATCAATGCCTACCTGTTCCGCAGCCTGCCCTTCGACCCGGTGCGCGGCTTCCTGCCGGTGTCGTTGCTGACCTCGGCCCCCTATGTGCTGGCGGCCGCGCCCAACCTGCCGCAGCGCGGCCTGGCCGAGCTGATCGCCGCGGCGCGCGCCGCGCCGGGGTCGATCTCCTACGGGTCGGCCGGCAATGGCACCGCCGGGCATCTGGCGATGGAGATGGTCAAGGCGGCCGCCGGCATCGACATGGTCCATGTGCCCTATCGCGGCAGCCCGGCGCTGCTGACCGACCTGATGGCCGGGCGCGTCGCCGTCGCCTTCGACAACATCATCTCCTCCTCCGGCGCCATCGCGGCGGGGCAGTTGCGCGCGCTCGCGGTCAGCGGGAGCCGCCGCGCCCAGGCCCTGCCGCAGGTGCCGACGGTCGCCGAGGCAGCCCTGCCCGGCTTCGACGTGACGGTCTGGCAGGGCGCGCTGCTGCCCGCCGGCACCGACCCCGCCATCGCCGCCCGGCTGGCGGCGGAATGCGGTACCGCGATGCGCGCGCCCGAGATCCGCGCCCGCATGGATGCGCTGGGCGTCGAGGCAATCGGCGGCGACCCAGACGGTTTCGCGCGCTTCCTCGCCGCCGAGCATGGCCGCTGGGGCGATGCGGTGCGGCGGTCGGGCGCACGGCTTGACTGACTTTTATTCAAAGGGTTGAGGCATGCAGTTCAATCACGTCGCGAACCGCCTGAGCCCCGCGCATTTCGACATCATCGTCCAGATGCTGACGACGCGGCTCCGCTTCGTGGTGTTGCGCCGGACCGAACGCTCGATCTGGCTGCGTCAGGCGGGCGCCACTGTGGACCTGCAGTTCAGCCGCAGCGACACGGCGAACCGCGATGCCGACAAGCTGCGCTCACAGATCGCCTTCCTGAGCGAGACGCCGCGCGAGGACCTCGAAGCCCTCGCGGCGTGGCTGCGCGACCACGGGCTGAACGCGACCGTCGGAGCCTATTCCGATCGTGAGTTCTACCTCGATGCCCCGGCGGCCTTCGTGGATTTCGTCATTGAGGCGATGCGCCCGGAACTGGCCGACTACCCCCTGGCCGACTGACCACCACGCCACGCTCCGCCCGCTTTCGAGGCAATCCACGCTCGATTGCTGGGCAGCGAGCCGCCAGCCGCGCCGGAAAACCGCGCCCGCCCACCTGCATCGGCCTTGCGCGCCTGGCCGACCTTGCCGCAGGAAAGCGGTCCGGCCGACCACCACCGGCCACCAGGGAGACATCCGATGGTTCCAGGATTCACGCGGCGCGCCGCACTGCTCGCCGCCGGCGGCACGCTGGCCGCCCCCGGCCTCGTCCAGGCCCAGGCGCCGCGCGTGCGCCTCATGCTCGACTGGGCCTTCCAGTCGCCCAACGCCTTCGCCCTGCTGGCGCGCGAGAAGGGCTATTTCCGCGCGAACGGCGTCGATGTGCAGGTCGATCGCGGCCAGGGCGGCGGCGCGGTGCCGGTGGCACTCGCCGGCGGCAGCTACGACATGGGCTATGCCGACATCAATCCCACCATCCGCTTCATGGCCGAGAACCCCGACCGCGGCATCGTCGCCGTCGCGGTGCTGCACGACCGGAGCCCGCTTTGCGCCATCGTGCGCGCCGACGGGCCGATCCGCACGCCCAAGGACCTCGAAGGCAAGCGCCTGGCCGCGCCGGACTTCGACGCCGGGCGCCAGCTGTTCCCCGCCTTCGCCCGCGCCGCCGGCGTCGATGCCTCGAAGGTCACCTTCCTGTCGGTCACCCCCGCGCTGCGCGAACCCATGCTGGTGCGGCGCGAGGCCGATGGCGTGACCGGCTTCGTCACCACCTCGGCCCTCGCACTCAAGGGCATCGGCCTGGCGCACAACCAGCAGCGGGTCATGATGTATTACGACCACGGGCTGAACCTGTATGGCGGCGCGATCCTGACCACCCGCGCCTTCCTCGAGCGCAACCCCGACGCCGTGCGCGGCGCGACCGCCGCCCTGATGAAGGGCTTCATCGAGACCCTGCGCAGCCCCACCGAAATGCTCGACGTGCTCAAGCGGGTCGAACCGCTGACCGACGTGCCCCTGGAGCGCGAGCGGCACGAATTGAACCTCGAACGCGTCATCATGACGGACAACGTGCGCGCCAACGGCATCTCGGCGGTGGACAACGCCCGGCTGCAGGCGGGGATCGTGGCGGTGGAACAGGCGTACAACCTGACGCCGAGGCTGCAGGCCAGCCAGATCTACACGACCGACTTCCTGCCGGCGGCCGCCGAACGGCGCATCTGAAAAGGCAGCGCCGGGGGATGGAACTCCCCCGGACCCCCTCCTTTTCCTGGCGGTCACCTGGGAGCGCGGGTCAAACGGCCACCGCACCCCCGCAGGAGCCCGGAATCGGCACGCAACGTGCCAGGATCAGCGGATGAACACCCCGGCACCACCCTTCGTGCAGATCGACGGCGTCTCCATGCGCTACGGCGGGGTCGAGGGGACGCTCGCCCTCAAGGGCACCAGCCTCGACGTCGCGGATGGCGAATTCGTCGCCGTCGTCGGGCCCTCGGGCTGCGGCAAGTCCACCCTGATGCGCCTGGTGACGGGGCTCTGGCCGCCCACCGAAGGCACCGTCATCGTCGATGGCCAGGAAGTCGCGGGGCCGCTGTCGATCGCCGGCATGGCGTTCCAGAACCCGACCCTGCTGCCGTGGCGCAACATCATGGACAACGTGATGCTGCCGCTGGAAGTCGTGCAGCCGCACCGCCGCCAACTGCGCAGCCAGCGCGGCCACTACGAACACAAGGCCCGCGAATTGCTGAAGCTGGTCGGGCTCGCGGGCTTCGAAAGCAGGTTCCCCTGGCAGCTCTCGGGCGGGATGCAGCAGCGCGCATCGCTCTGCCGCGCCCTGGTGCATGACCCGCGCCTGCTGATGCTGGACGAACCCTTCGGCGCGCTGGACGTCTTCACGCGCGAGGATCTGTGGGACGTGCTCCAGGATGTCTGGATCGCCCGCAAGCCCACCGTCATCCTGGTGACGCACGACCTGAAGGAAGCCGTGTACCTGTCCGACCGCGTGCTGATCATGTCGAACCGGCCGGGGCGCATCATCGCCGAACGCACCGTCCCCTATGGCCGGCGGCGGAGCCTCGACCTCACCTACACCGCCGAATTCCAGGCCATCGTCCACGAATTGCGCGCCCGCATCTCCGATGCCCGCAAGGGGGAGGCAGCCGATGCCGCCGCGTAGCGCCGAAGCCCTGGCCGAGGCCGCCCGCCGCCGCCGCCGGCTCGAGAACGCCCTGCCCTGGCTGGTCATCGCGGGGATGTTCCTGGTCTGGGAGATCGCCTGCCGCGCCTTCGACATCCCGGTCTTCATCCTGCCCGCGCCCTCGGTGATCGCGGAGAGCATGGTGAAGTGGTGGAGCCCGCTGCTGTCGAACGCCTGGGCCACGCTCAAGACCACCGTCGTCGGCTTCCTCATGGCGGTCGCCTTCGGCCTGCTGCTGGGGGTGGCGATCGGGTCCTCGGTGCTGGTCTATCGCGGGTTGTATCCGCTGCTGATCGCGTTCAACTCGGTGCCCAAGGTGGCGGTGGTGCCGATCCTGGTGATCTGGTTCGGCGCGGGCTTCTGGCCGGCGGTGCTGACCGCCTTCCTGATCTCCTTCTTCCCGATCGTGGTGAATGTCGCCACCGGCATCGCCACGGTGGAGCCCGAGTTGCGCGACGTGCTGCGCGCGCTGGGGGCCAAGCCGCGCGACATCATCATGAAGGTCGGGCTGCCGCGCGCCATGCCGTATTTCTTCGCCTCGCTGAAGGTCGCGATCACCGTCGCCTTCGTGGGGTCCATCATCAGCGAGACGGTCGCGGCGAACGAGGGCATCGGCCACCTGATGCTGGTCGCCTCCTCACGGTTCGACGTGCCGCTGGTGTTTGCCGGCCTCATCATCACCGGCATCATGGGTGTGCTGATGTATTGGGTGGCGGTGACCATCGAGGAACGCACAACCGGCTGGGCGACGCGCGGACAGAACGACCCACGCCTGGCGACCGGGGGATGACCGCCATCCGCCTGGGGATGCTGACGCCGTCCTCGAACACGGTGCTCGAACCCGCGACCTATGCGTTGCTGGCCCGCACGCCTGACGTCACCGCGCATTTCCAGCGGCTGCGGGTGCTCTCCATCACGCTCGATGGCGGCTCGACCGGGCAGTTCGACCCGGCGCCGATGGTCGCGGCGGCCGAGTTGCTGGCGGACGCCAAGGTGCACGCCATCTGCTGGAACGGCACCTCGGGGTCGTGGCTGGGGCTCGATGCCGACCGCGCCTTGTGTGCCGCCATCACGCAGGCGACCGCCCTGCCCTGCACCACCGCGACGCTGGCGCTGCACGACGCGCTGCGCGCGCTCGGCGCGAAGTGCATCGGCCTGGTCACGCCCTACCTGTCCAGCGTGCAGGACGCCATCCTGGCCAATCTGCGTGCGGAGGGCTTCGAACCCGGCGCCGAACGCCACCTGGAAGATCCCGGCAACTATTCCTTCGCCGAGCATCCCGACGCGCTGGTCACCCGCCTGGTGCGCGAGGTGGCGGCCGAGGGCTGCGACGCCATCGCCATCCACTGCACGAATTTCCGCGGGCTCGAGGCCGCGCGCCTGGTGCGCGCGCAGACCGGGATCCCGGTGCTGGATTCGGTGGCGGTAGCGCTGTGGGGGGCGCTCAGGGCGGCGGGCGTGGATCCGGGCCTGCCGGGCTGAAGCGCCGCGCCGGCGGAGCAAGCGGCGCCGCTCGCGCCGCGTCCTCGGGCTTCGCCCGCGCCGGGCCATGGGCCATGCGGATCAGGACCGCGACGCGCGCCGCAGGACGTCCGATGGCGATTCGCCGAACCGCCGACGAAAGGCGGCGACAAAGCGTGACCGGTTGGTGAAGCCATGGCGAAGCGCGATGGCGGAAATGGGCTCGTCGGCCGCGCCATCGCTCAACGCGCGGCGCACCTGCTCCAGCCGGATCCCGTGCAGGGCACCCAGCGGCGTCGTGTCGCGGAACTGCCGGAACACCGCCTCGAGGGTGCGCACGCTGCAGCCGGCCGCGGCGGCGACCTGGCTCATGCGGATCGGCTCCGCGCAGTGGGCGCGCAGGAAATCCTCCGCGCGCCGGACATAGACCGGGATCGCCCCGGCCTTGCCGGCCGCCATCTGGTCGGCATGGTTGTGGGGCACGGCGACCAGCACCAGCCTGGTCAGCAGGTCGATCACGGACGCGAGGGCCACGGCGTTGTCCGCCATCCCGTCCGGTCGTGCGAACTCCTGCATCACGAGATCGAGCTGCCGCTTCAGGCTGCCCGCCAGCCCGCCCCTCCAATCGACGATGGGCAGGAACTCCAACGGCCTGCGCAGCCGCGCATCGAGCAGGTGCTCGAGCACGGTCGTGACCTCCCCCACCTTGAGGAAGACATTGGTGCGCAGGCTGTCGTCGCCGGTCGCGAACCGCATGTCGGGGCCGGTGCGGTAGGCGAGGCCGTGGCTCGCTGTCCCCGTCGCCTCATCCCCGTTCTGGATGAGCCTCATGCGCCCGCGGTGAATCGTCGCGAAACCGTAGTAATCTTCCGCCTCGCCCTCGATGACGATGTCGGTGGCGAATCGATTCTCGCCGTGGCTCGCCAGGATGCCGCCGGCGCCACGGATGGCGAGGCCGAAGATCGGCGCGTCGAACCGCTGGCGCCACAGCGCACGGTCACGCAGCCGGTACTTGTACACGCGGCTCGGGGTGGGAAAGCGGTCGCTGACGCGCGAGCCGCTGTCCAGTTCCGCCGGGTCGGCCGCCTGCACCACGTTGAAGGTTGGCAGGTGGACGGCGTCGATCGCGAGCGCCTCGTACGGCCGGTCCCGAGGGTGGGTCTCACCAGGCTGATCCAACGAACACTCCGATCGGACAAGGCGTTTCGGAATTCGCGGCGTCCGGACAGATCGCGCAGGAAACACGAAGTCGCGAGAACCATAGTGCGACCCGGGGTTCCCCCGATCAAGCCTCCCCGTGCTTCATCGCGCCGATGGCCATCGCCTTGGGCAACACCGACGACAGCACCCCGCATCCGTTCCGCGCGACCGCCCGGCACGGCGGTGGCCGCGGTGCTGCCGGGCGCAAATGCGGCGCGACACTCGGCGGCGTCGTACTCGTGGCCCTCGCGCTCGCGGCACGGCCCGTTGCCGCGCGTCTCTCCGCCGATGAGCTGGGCCTGCCGGTATCGATCGAGGACCCGGCCGGCAGGGTCGGCCTGATGACGCAGCCGGCGGCGCTCGCGGATATGCGCCTGCTGCCGGCGGTGCTGCTGGTGCACGACGCGCTCGGGCCCGACCCGCGAAGCCTGCCCTATGTCGAGCAGCTCGCCGCCGCGGGGCTGCTGGTGCTGGAGATCGCCCCGGAGCCTGATGAGCCGGCGATGGAGGCGGTGCGCCGCGGCGTGGCGGCGCTGCGCGCCCATCCGCGCGTCGATGCGGCGCGGGTCGGGCTGCTCGGCTTCGGCGCGGGGGCGCGCGCGGCGGTGCTTGCCACCGAGGGGACCGACGCCTTCGCCACCCGCGCCCTGCTGTATCCCGGCTGCGCCGGGCTGCTGCGCGACCTGCCGGCGGCGACCGTGGCGCCGCGCGGCGGCCTGCTGCTGATGCACGGTGCCGAGGACCCGGCCAATGCCGAGGCCGATTGCAGCGCGCTCGCGCAACGCCTGGCGGGCAACCTGCCGGGGCGGCGCATGGCGTTCCGCGGTGCCTCCTACGCCTGGGACTTCCCCTCGGCCGAACCGCTGGCGCCCTGGCTTTATCCGGCGCCGGGCGAGGCCGGGCGCGTGCGCATCCGGCCATGGCCGGAACTGACCGCGCTCAGCGCGAGCGAAGCGGCCGGCTTCCTCGCCTCCGCCTTGCGGCAAGGCGGTCTGTGAGCCTACACCTGGACGCCGCGGACCGGTTCGCCGCGCTGCCCGCGGCCGCCGCATCCTTCCCGGACGATGCGAAACGTCAGGAACTCACCCTGGGCGCGCGCGCCGTGGCCGGCGCCTTCCTGCTCAACATGGTCGGTTTCGGCGCGATCTATTCCTATGCCGCCTTCGCCGACGACCTGGTCGCGGCCTTCGGCGGTTCGCGCGGCTCCTCCGCCCTCGTATTCGCGGTCTCGGGTGCGTGCTGCTTCGCGGTGAGCGGCTTCAGCGGGCCGCTGGCGGACCGCGTCGGGGCACGGCCCCTCGCCATCGCGGGCATGGCCTTGGTGGCGCTTGGCCTGGCCGCCGCCTCGGCAGCGCGCAGCATGACCGAGGTCGTGATCTGCTATGGCGTGCTGATCGGCCTGGGCACGGGCTTCGCCTATGTGCCGGCGACGGCCGCGGTGCAGCGCTGCTTCGCACAGGGGCGCGGCCTTGCCTCCGGCATCGCGGCCGCCGGCTCGGGCGTCGGAACCGCCTTGGTGCCGCCGATGGCGGCCCTGCTGGCCGGCCTTGGCGACTGGCGCTTCGCCTTCGCCGTCTCCAGCATCGCTGCAGGGATCGTCGGACTGGCGGGCGCGATGCTGCTTCCCGGCATGCCGCCATCGCGCGGGCCGACCGGGCTGCGGGCGGTGGCTGCGGAGATCACTGCCCATAGGCAGACCGCGGCGGTCGAGGCCAAGGCGATCTCCCAGCAGGGCTTCGCACGGTTCTACCTCGGCTTGCTCCTGGTCTCGGTCGCGATCGCCGTGCCCTTCGCGCACCTGGTCGCCACGGCAAGCGACCTCGGGCTTACCAAGGCGGACGCCGTCAGCCTGCTTGGGACGATCGGCATCACCTCGATCGCGAGCCGCTTCGTGCTGGGGGCGGTGGCGGATCTCGCGGGGCGGCGATCCACGTTCCTCGCCTGCGCGATGGTCCTTGTCGCGGCGTCGATGCTCTGGGCGCTCGCGTTGTCGCCCGCGGCGCTGATCCTGTTCGCTGTCCTGTTCGGCTGCGGCTATGGCGGCTTTGTCGCGTTGCTGCCCGCCTTTGCCGTGGACCAGTTCGGACGCCAGAAAGCCGGCACCGTCATCGGGCTGGCCTACACCGGCCGGGCGATTGCGGTGCTCGCCGCGCCGCTGGCGGCCGGCTTCGCCATCGAGGCGATGGGCGGCCATCGCGTTCCGGTGGCGATGGCCGCGCTGGTCGGGCTCGTGGGCGTGTTCCTGCTCACCCTCGTGCCGCGGCTGCGGTCATCCTGACACCGGCGGGGGCGCCGCGCCACGGCGCCCCCGCCCGGCATCAGTTGCGCCGCGCCGGCGCCGGCGCGGCCGCCGGCACCGTATCCGCCGTGCGGATCGCCGCCGGCCCGCCATTCGTGGCGATGCGCTGCCCGGTGTCGCGCAGCCGCCCATCCTGGAAGCGGAACACCGCGATGTTGCGGTCCGCCATGTTCTGCACCAGCACGGTGCGCCCATCGCGCGAGAAGGCGATGCCCTGCGCCCAGTCGCCGATCGGCGCGCGCGCCACCTCGCGCAGCCTCCCGTTGTCGATGCGCAGCATCACCAGCTGCGCCCGCCCGCGCAGCGGATGGCCCTGCGGCCTCGCCGACCCGTTATGGATGGTCACCGCGACATGGCGGTTGTCCGGGCTGACCTGGATGCCCTCCGGCGTCGGCCCTACCGAGGCGGTGTCCACCGCGAGATAGGGTTCGCGCTGCAGGTTGATGAGCGTGACCGTGTCGTTGTCGCCGCCGCCGCGCCCGATATTCGCCGCTACCGCCCAGCGCCCGTCCGGCGTGATGCCCATGCCGTAGGGGCGCAGGCCGGCGGTGATGTCGCGGTCGGTCTTGGTGACCGTCTCGCCGTCGATGGTCAGCACGCTCACGAAGGATGCCGCGCCGTCGTCGCGCGTGACCAGCGCGCGCCGCCCGTCCGGCGTGAACTGCACATGCGCGGGCGACGACGTGGCGTTGCCGATCGTCACGGTGGAGACGGGTGCGAGCATGCCGTTCGCGAAGCGGAACACGCTCACCGTCCCGGCATTGCGGTTGGCCACCAGCACCAGGGTGCCGGCGCGGTTGACCGACACGCCGGACGGCCCGGCCCCGGCCTCGACCGTCTGGGTCACGCGCGGCGGCGTGGCGCGCAGATCCACCACCTGCACGCGATTGTCCGGCTGCACCTTGGTCGGGTCGGCCGGGTCCAGGCGTTCGGCGGAGGTGACGATCGCGAAGCGCTCATCGGGCGTGATCGCGACCGAGGTCGGCGGGCCCACCACGGAATGCGACAGCGCCACCTCGCCCAGGGCGCGCGGCGCGCGGCCGTTCAGGTCGATGATGGTGATGGTGTCCGCCGGCGGGTTCTGCACCACCGTGTTCGCGCCATTGACCAGCCGCCGCCGGTTGTCGTTGCCCGACACGGCGATCTGCGCCGTCGCCGGCAGGGCCAACGCGAATGCCAGCGCAAGCGCGCCGCCACCAAGCAGCCTAGAAGTCATCGATGTTTCCTCCCGCCTTGGTCGCCCGGCGGCGCGATGGTCCTCCCGCGTACCGGCGCATGCAAGCGGTGGTTGCATCGGCCACCCGCCTTGGGGCATTGCCTTGCCGGGGCCAAGGAGCGCGAATGATCGGAATCGACTGGGGCACCACACGCCTGCGTGCCTATCGCCTGGCGCCGGATGGCGCGGTGCTGGCGCGGCGGGAGACACCACGCGGTGTCCTCGGCATCGAGCCCGGCGGCTTTCCGGATACCGTCCGCGCCACGGTGGGCGACTGGATCGCCGAGGGCGAAAGCCTGGTGCTGATCTGCGGCATGGCCGGCAGCCGGCTGGGCTGGGTCGACACGCCCTATCTGCCGTGCCCCGCCAGCCTCGATGGCCTGGCCGCCGCCGCCGTCGCGGTGCCCTTCGACGGGGCGGTGGTGCGCATCGTCCCGGGACTGTCCTGCCGAGACCGCCATGGCGTGCCCGAGGTGATGCGCGGCGAGGAGACGCAGATGCTGGGTGCGGCGCTCGGCGAGGATGCGACGACCATCTGCCTGCCCGGCAGCCATTCGAAATGGGCGTCGATGGCGGGTGGCGAGGTCACCGGCTTCACCACGCATCTGACCGGCGAGGCCTTCGCCGCGCTGTCCGGCCACACCATCCTGGGGCGCATGATGGATGCCGCCGCGCCGCACCACCCGGGCGGCTTCGCCCGCGGCGTGGCACGCGCCAGGCAGGGCGGCGGGCTGCTGCACCACCTGTTCGGCCTGCGCGCCACATCGCTGTTCAACGAGATCGGCGAGGCGGAGGCAGCGTCCTTCCTGTCCGGCCTGCTGATCGGCCACGAGGTCGCCGCCGCGCTCGAGGAAGGGGTGGCGCCGCCGGTGATCCTGATCGGGGCGGAGATGCTGACCGCGCACTACGGCACGGCGCTCGATGCCTTCGGCGTTCCGCATCGCAGCGCCGCGCCGGATGCGGCGGCGCAGGGGCTGTACCGGATCGCGCAACGCCTGGCGTGAAGGCGGGGTGCGGGGGCCTTGCGGGGTGCGCGCGGTTTCGCTTGAAACGCGCCAGAACCCGGGGCCTCATCCCCGGAAGGCTTCACCCAGGGGAAACGATCCGATGCTGCACCGCCGCCTGCTGCTGTCCGGCGCCGCGCTTGCCACGCCGGCGCTGTTCACGCCCCGCCGCGCCGCCGCGCAGGAGGTGTCGCTGCGGCTGCATCACTTCCTGCCGGCGGTGTCCAATGTGCACCGTCACTTCCTGATGCCGTGGGCGCGCAAGATCCAGGAGGAATCGAACGGCCGGCTGCGCATCCAGATCTTCCCGTCGATGCAGCTGGGTGGCGCGCCGCCGCAGCTCTATGACCAGGCGCGCGACGGCGTGGCCGACATCGTCTGGACGCTGCCCGGCAACACGCCCGGCCGCTTCCCGCGCATCGAGGTGATCGAGCTGCCCTTCATCGCGCACAAGCGCGCCAGCGTGAACGCCAAGGTCACCTGGGCGCTGTTCGACCGCCACATGCGCCCGGACTTCGCGGAAACGCACATCGTCACCGCCTGGGCGCATGACGGCGGGCTGATCCATTCCCGCCGCGAGGTGAAGACCATGGAGGATATGCGCGGCCTCAAGCTGCGCTTCCCCACCCGCCAGGCCGGCGAGGCGCTGAAGGCGCTGGGTGCGACCGCGATCGGCCTGCCGGTGCCGCAGGTGCCCGAGGCGCTGTCCCAGGGCGTGATCGACGGCGCCGTGGTGCCGTGGGAGGTGGTGCCCGCCATCCGCATCCACGAGATGGTGCGCAACCATGTCGGCATCCCGGGCACGCCCACCTTCTATACGGCGTCCTTCATCCTGGCGATGAACAAGGCGCGCTATGACGGGCTGGCACCCGACCTCCGGCGCGTGCTGGACGCCAATTCCGGCGCCGTGGCGGCCGAGATGGCCGCCAAGGTCTGGGACGACCAGGGCCCGGTGGTCGAGGAGATGGTCCGCCGCCGCGGCAACACGATCACCGAGATCACGGTGGCGGAGAAGGCGCGCTGGGAAGCCGCGACCGCGCCGGTGGTGACCGCCTGGGTCGCCGCCATGCGCGAACGCAGCATCGACGGTGCCGCCCTGGTCGAGGAGACGCGCGCGCTGGTGGCCCGCCACGGCCAGGGCGTGGCGTGACGGCGCCCGGGGCGGCAGAAGCCGTCCCGGCACCGAATGCAGCGCCGCGCGGCCCCGTCGCGCGGCTGGCGACCGGCTTCGCCATCGCCGGCGGCATGGCGTTGCTCGGTGTCGCCTTCCTGGTGACCACCTCGGTTCTGCTGCGCTGGGTGGCCGGCCAGCCGGTCCAGGGCGACATCGAGATGGTGCAGCTGGGCGGTGGGCTCGCGGTGCTGGGCTTCCTGGCGCATGGCACGATCATGCGCGCCAATATCTTCGTGGACAGTTTCACCGGCTGGCTGCCGCGGCGGGTGAACCAGGCGATCGACGCGTTCTGGAACCTGGTGTGGGGCGTGGTGGCGCTGGTGCTGGCCGAACGGATGGCGGTGGGGGCGATGGAGGCGGCTTCGTCGCGCACCACCACCATCGGGCTGCTGGCGGTGCCGATCTGGTGGGCGATCGCGCTGGGCGCGGCCTGCTTCGCGGCAACCGGCCTGGCGGCGCTGTACTGGGTGCAGCGCCTGGCCCGAGGGCGCGGCTGATGGCGCAGGAATTCGTCGTGGCCGGCGTGGGCTTCGCCGCGCTGCTGGCACTGATGGCGCTGCGCTGCCCGATCGGCCTGGCGATGCTGGTGGTGGGCTGCGCGGGCTATGTCCACATCGTCGATGCGACGCGGCTGCTGGCGTATCTCAAGACCACGCCGTTCTTCCTGTTCGCCAACTACACGCTGTCGGTCATCCCGCTGTTCATCCTGATGGGCGCGCTGGCCGAACGCGGCGGGCTGGCGCGGGACCTGTTCGTGGCGGCGAATGCGCTGGTGGGGCACCGGCGCGGCGGGCTGGCGATGGGGGTGATCGGCGCCTGTGCGGCCTTCGGGGCGGTCTGCGGGTCCTCGGTCGCGACCACCGCGACGATGGGGCGCGCGGCGCTGCCGGAGCTGCGGCGCTACGGCGCGATGCCCGGCTTCGCGACCGGCACCATCGCCGTCGGCGGTGTGCTCGGCATCCTGGTGCCGCCATCCGTCATCCTGGTGATCTACGCCATCAGCACCGAGCAGAATATCGCGCGGCTGTTCATGGCGGCGCTGATTCCCGCGCTGCTGGCAGCCGGCTTCTACATCGCGACCATCGCCGTGCTGGTGCGCCGGCAGCCGGAGCTGTGCCCCGCCGGGCCGCGCGTGGCGGCGGACGAACGGCGCGAGGCGCTGCTGAATGTCATCCCGGTCATGCTGATCGCGGTGGTGGTGGTCGGCGGCATCTATGGCGGCATCTTCACGCCGACCGAGAGCGCCGCGGTGGGATGCGCGGCCACGCTGGCGGTCGGCCTGGCACGCCGCACGCTGAAGCCGCGCCTGGTTCTCGATGCGCTGAAGTCCACCGCCGAGACGACGGCGATGATCTTCGCCATCCTGCTCGGCGCCGAGGTGTTCAACGCCTTCCTCGCGCTGTCCCAGGCGCCGGACCTGCTCGCGCTGTGGGTGAGCGAGCAGGGCTTCCCGCCCTATGGCGTGCTGATCGCGTTCCTGGCGGTGTACATCGTGCTCGGCGCGGTGATGGACGAACTCGCGATGATGCTGCTGACGCTGCCGGTGTTCTTCCCGGTCATCACCGCGCTCGATTTCGGCCTGACCACCGAGGAGACGGCGATCTGGTTCGGCATCCTGGTGCTGTGCGTGGTCGGCATCGGGCTGACGGCGCCACCGATCGGGCTGAACGTGTTCGTGGTGTCGGGCCTGGCGCGGGACGTGCCGATCGGGGCGATCTATCGCGGCGTGCTGCCCTACCTGCTGGCCGACTTCATCCGGCTCGGGCTTTGCATCGCCTTCCCGTGGCTGTCGCTGGCGGTGGTGCGGGCGCTGAGCTGACGGCCGGGTTGCGTGCCGGCGGGCGGCGGGATCATCCTGCGCGCCGAATCACGGAGTCCCACGCCCATGAAGACCCGCGCCGCCGTCGCCTGGAAAGCAGGCGCGCCGCTGACCATCGAGACCATCGAGATCGGCGGGCCCAAGCCCGGCGAGGTGCTGGTGGAGGTGATGGCGACCGGCGTGTGCCATACCGATGCCTATACGCTGTCGGGTGCCGACCCCGAGGGGATCTTTCCCGCCATCCTCGGCCATGAGGGTGCCGGCATCGTGCGCGACATCGGCGCGGGCGTGACCACGCTCAAGCCCGGCGACCACGTGATCCCGCTCTACACACCGGAATGCCGGCAGTGCAAAACCTGCCTGTCGCGGCGGAGCAACCTGTGCACCGCGATCCGCGCGACGCAGGGGAAAGGCGTGATGCCGGATGGGTCGTCGCGGTTCTCCTGCGATCAAGGAACCGTCTTCCACTACATGGGCTGCAGCACCTTCGCGAACTTCACGGTCCTGCCCGAGATCGCACTCGCAAAAGTCCGCGAGGACGCGCCGTTCGACAAGATCTGCTACATCGGCTGCGGCGTGACCACCGGCATCGGCGCGGTGATCAACACGGCGAAGGTCTGGCCGGGAGCGAATGTCGCGGTGTTCGGGCTCGGCGGGATCGGGCTGAACGTGCTCCAGGCGGCGCGCATGGTGGGCGCCGACAAGATCATCGGCGTCGACATCAACCCCGCGCGCGAAGCCATGGCGCGGAAATTCGGCATGACCGACTTCGTGAACCCCGACGTGGTGGGGCGCGACAAGGTGGTGCGGGCAATCGTCGACCTCACGGGCGGCGGGGCGGATTTCTCCTTCGAATGCGTCGGCAACGTGCACCTGATGCGCCAGGCGCTGGAATGCACGCATCGCGGCTGGGGGGAGAGCATCATCATCGGCGTCGCGGCCTCCGGCCAGGAGATCAGCACGCGGCCCTTCCAGCTGGTGACCGGGCGCAACTGGCGCGGCACGGCCTTCGGCGGCGCGCGCGGGCGCACCGACGTGCCGAAGATCGTGGACTGGTACATGGACGGGAAGATCGAGATCGACAGCCTGATCACCCACACCATGCCGCTCGATGAGATCAACACCGCCTTCGACCTGATGCATGAGGGGACGTCGATCCGGTCGGTGGTGGTGTACTGACCATGC
>LNFM01002275.1_pt1 | contig 40631 bp, 35 predicted proteins | sample 596031 | NCBI WGS metagenome assembly LNFM01 (sample SAMN04254537, study PRJNA301005) | activated carbon metagenome | isolation source: dual media filters at the Ann Arbor, Michigan drinking water treatment plant | place: USA: Ann Arbor | reverse complement strand
GACCCAGGGTTGTGACCCAGGGTTGTGACCCAGGGTTGTGACCCAGGGTTGTGACCCAGGGTTGATCGGGATCGGAGATCCCGATCAACGGTTAACCCTTGAATGGCTCCCGCATCGTCACGAACTCTTCGGCCGCGGTGGGATGAATGCCGATGGTGGCGTCGAACTGCTTCTTCGTCGCGCCGCAGGTCAGGGCGACCGCGAAACCCTGGATGATCTCGCCCGCCTCGGGGCCGACCATATGCACGCCGAGCACGCGATCGCTCGCCTTGTCGACGACGAGCTTCATGAAGGTACGCTCGTCGCTGCCGGATACGGTGTGCTTGAGCGCCTTGAAGTCGGTCTTGTAGATTTCCACGTCGAAGCCTTCGTGGCGTGCCTGGGATTCGCTCAAGCCCACCGTACCGACGTTGGGATGGCTGAACACCGCGGTGGCGACGTTGCGATAGTCGACACTGCGCTTGCCGGCACCGAACAATCGATCCGCCACGGCCATGCCTTCGGCGAGCGCGACAGGCGTCAGCTGTACGCGGTGGATGACATCCCCGATTGCATGGATCGATGGCACATTGGTCTGAAAGTTGTCGTCCACCAAGACCGATCCGTTCGCCGCGAGCTTCACGCCAGCGTTCTCAAGCCCGAGTCCCGCCGTATTCGGCGCTCGTCCCGTGGCATACATGACGAGATCGGTTTCGAGCACACTGCCATCCGAGAGATGACAGACAAGCGCACCGCAGCGCCGCTCGATCGACACGATGTGCGACCGTAGTGCGATGCGCATCCCTTTCTTCGCCATCTCCTTGCCGAGAAACGTACCCAGATCCTCGTCGAACACCTTGAGCAGGCAATCGCCTCGATAGCTCAGGACCGTTTCGACGCCCAGACCGTTGTAGATCGATGCGAACTCCACTGCGATGTAACCGCCGCCGACCACGATGGCCCGCTTCGGCAACGACGGCGCATGGAACGCTTCATTCGACGTGATGGCGAACTCTTTGCCCGGAATGTCGGGCACGAACGGCCAGCCGCCGGTAGCAACCAGAATGTGCTTCGCAGTAATCCGGCGGCCCGCCATCTCGACCGTATGCGGATCGACAACGGTCGCTCGCTCGCGCAGGACCGTGACACCGGCATTGTCGAGGATGCGCTCGTAGATGCCGTTCAACCGCTGGATCTCGGTATCTTTGTTCGCGACGAGCCTCGGCCAGTCGAACGCAGGTCGTGAAGCCTGCCATCCGTACCCCTTGGCCTCCTCGAAATCGTCAGCATAGTGCGCCGCGTAGGAGAAGAGCTTCTTCGGAATGCAGCCGACGTTCACGCAAGTGCCGCCGAGATAGCGCTCCTCGGCGACCGCCACCTTCGCCCCCATCCCCGCCGCCATGCGGCTCGCACGCACGCCGCCGGAGCCGGCGCCGATGGTGAAGAGGTCGTAATCGTACGTGCTCATCGCTGCTTACTCCTTGGCCGGTTGGACCTTCGCCTGCACCCGTTCGTCGAAGCGCGCGACGTTGACGACCACGCGCACGTGCGTACCGTCGCCGATGAGTTCGCGTTCGTCCCAGGCTTCGACCTTGAAATGAATCTTGCGCCCTTCGATCGCCACGACCTCGGCACGCGCACGGGCCTTCATACCCACCGGCGTCGCGGCGATGTGGCGAACATCGAGATGCGTGCCGAGACTTTGATGCCCCGAGGGCAGGAACCGCTCTGCGGCATCGAGTGCCGCCGCCTCCATCAGATTCACCATCACCGGCGTTGCCAACACCGCGACCTTGCCGCTGCCCACGTGCGGCGCGGTATGCTGATCGCCGACGACGATCTGCGCGCTGCCTGCCGCTCCGAGCTTCACGCTGTCTTCGAGGCTCATTTCATCCGTCCTTCTTCTTGTTGCAGCGGCCACAACCAGGCCGCACCGCGTACCCCGCTCGAATCGCCGTGGCGATTGCGCACCAGACGAGTACGAATGTCGTCCGAGAATACGTGAGATTGCCACAATCGCGGCACGCGATCGTAGAGTTCGTCCACGTTCGACATACCGCCGCCCAGCACGACGACGTCCGGATCGAGGATGTTGATCACGTTCGCCAGCGCTCTCGCAAGCCGCGCCTCGTAGCGATCCAGTGTCGCACGACAATCCGCGTTGCCGTTCGAAGCACCGGCAACGATCGCCTTGGGTTCGAGTTGCGAGCCCGACCTCTGCGCATGATCCCGCGCAAAGCCCGGCCCGGAGAGATACGTCTCCACGCAACCGTAGCGGCCGCAATAGCACGGCGGCCCCGGTAGCTGCTCGACCGAAACGACTGGCAAGCGATTGTGGCCCCATTCGCCCGCTATCGAATTCGCACCGACGAGAATCCTGCCGTCGACCACGATGCCGCCGCCGACGCCGGTGCCGAGGATCACACCGAATACGACCCCAGCGCCTGCAGCGGCACCATCGACAGCCTCCGACAACGCGAAGCAGTTTGCGTCGTTCGCGATGCGCACCGGCCGGTTGAGCAAGCCTTCGAGATCCTCGCGCAGCGGCTGCCCATTGAGACACGTCGAGTTCGAGTTCTTGATGCGGCCGGTTGCTGCAGACACTGATCCAGGCGCACCGATCCCAACGCTCACCGACGAGCCGAGCGAGCGTTCGGCATCCAGCACCAGATCACGCACTGCCTGCAGCGTAGCGGCGTAGTCGTTCCGAGGCGTATCGATGCGCCGACGCAATCGCTCGCTGCCGTCGGCGTCGAGTACGACGATCTCGATCTTGGTGCCGCCGAGGTCGATGCCCGCTCTATACATACTCTTGCGCGTCCTTGCGTCACCGCATCATCCTCTCATACCACGACTCGCCGCCGACCCGCCATCCCCCGCGCATTCTCTACACTTGACTTCGCTCGCCACCACTTCATAATCGCTTCGCTTTCTTGCGGGGACATCGGCAGGCTCCCCGCACCCATTCCAAGACGTTCGCGTCCAAGCGCTGCCTTCGTGGATTCGTATCGCGCGAAGGAAATGCCATGGACGATGTAATCACTACCCCATCCCTCATCGCTGCGCGGGCATCACTAAAGCCGCCGCTAGTGATCGATGTTCGGCGTACGCCCGCCTACCTCACCGCACCGGAGATGATTTCGGGCGCATTGCGGCGCGATCCGGAACACGTGTCGACCTGGTCCGCGGAGCTGCCAGCCGACGCCTCCGTGGTCGTCTACTGCGTCCACGGCCATGCCGTGAGCCAGGACGCCGCACGTGCCCTGCGGGACAAAGGCCTAGACGCCCGCTACCTCGATCACGGCATCGAAGGATGGCGCGAGGCCGGCGCGCCGCTGCACGAGAAACCCGAAGGCAGCACGACCCGCTGGGTCACACGCGAGCGGCCCAAGATCGACCGCATCGCTTGCCCCTGGCTGGTGGCACGCTTCATCGACGAGGCGGCCGAGTTCCTCTACGTGCCGACGGCGCAGGTCGATGCGGTCGCGCGCGAGCAGACCGCCATTCCCTACGATACCTCGGGCGCCGAATTCGGGCATATCGGCGACGCGTGCAGCTTCGATGCTTTCATTCAGCGGTATGGCCTGACCGCCGACCCCGCACTTGCCCGACTCGCCACGATCGTGCGCGGTGCGGATACGGGACGACTCGATCTCGCCCCCGAATCCGCCGGCCTGCTCGCTGTGTCGACCGGGCTCTCGCGCCTGTACGCCAACGATCACGACATGCTTCGCGAAGGCATGCGCGTGTACGACGCCTTGTATCGCTCGTGCCAGGAGGGGCAGCCGGCAAATGCGACGTGGCACCTTTGCGCTGCGAGCACACTCGGATAACACCAACATAGAACGAAAGCACCGACACGATGAGCGCTTCCACAACCGATCCTCAAACCGCAAACGCGCCGAACGATACAGCCCCCGCCGCGCCCACCTTCATCGAAGCCTTCTGGTTCTGGTTGAAGCTCGGCTTCGTGAGCTTCGGCGGCCCCGCCGGGCAGATCGCGATCATGCATCAGGAGCTCGTCGAGCGACGACGCTGGATCTCCGAGAACCGCTTTCTGCATGCGCTCAACTACTGCATGGTCCTGCCCGGTCCAGAGGCGCAGCAGTTGGCGACCTACATCGGCTGGCTCCTGCATCGGACCTGGGGCGGCATCGTCGCCGGCGGTCTGTTCGTACTGCCGTCGCTGCTGATCCTGATCGCGTTGTCCTGGATCTACATTGCCTTCGGCGACCTGCCCGTGGTGGCCGGCATCCTCTACGGCATCAAGCCCGCCGTCACCGCCCTCGTGCTGTTCGCCGCCTATCGCATCGGCTCGCGCGCGCTCAAGAACGGCTATCTGATCGGCATCGCGGCTGCGGCGTTCATCGCGATCTTCCTGCTGAAGCTGCCCTTTCCGCTGATCGTGATCGCAGCCGGCGTGATCGGGTACGTCGGAGGTCGCCTGCGGCCAGCGCAGTTCGCCACCGGCGGCGGCCACGGCTCGGCAAAAAAGCACTACGGCGCAGCGGTAATCGACGATCACACGCCGACGCCCCCTCACGCCCTGTTTTCATGGCGGCGTCTCTGGCTGGTCACTTTGATCGGCGTGGCTCTGTGGGCCGGCGCGATGGCCCTGCTCATCGGAGCCGACGGAATGGACGGCACCCTGACCCACATGGGCTGGTTCTTCACCAAGGCCGCACTGCTCACGTTCGGCGGCGCGTACGCCGTGCTTCCGTATGTCTATCAGGGCGCGGTGGATCACTACGAATGGATCACGGCCACGCAGATGATCGACGGGCTGGCGCTCGGCGAGACGACCCCCGGCCCGCTCATCATGGTGGTCGCGTTCGTGGGCTTCGTCGGCGGCTGGATGAAGGAGGTGCTCGGTCCCGACGCGTTGTTCCTGGGCGGCACCATCGCCGCCATGGTCGTCACCTACTTCACCTTCCTGCCGAGCTTCATCTTCATCCTCACGGGCGGGCCGCTGGTGGAAACGACGCACGGCGATCTGAAGTTCACCGCACCGCTCACGGGCATCACGGCCGCCGTGGTCGGCGTGATTTTGAATCTGGCGGTGTTCTTCGCCTGGCACGTGCTGTGGCCGCAAGCCGGCGAGGCGGCACCGTTCAGCGGAGGCTTCGAATGGGCCTCGCTCGTGATCGGCGTCGCCGCCTTCGTCGCACTGTTCCGCTACAAGCTCGATGTCATGATCGTGCTCGCAGGCTGCAGCGTGGCGGGCCTTGCCTGGCATTTTCTTTCACGCACGGTCGGACTCTGATCATGACCACGAAGTCCGCACCCCGCATCGCCATCCTCTTTCCAGGTGACCGCCAAGCCCGACTCACCACAACCCCGCAAGTCACGCGCTTCGCCGCAATCTTCGAAGCGTTCTCACACAAGGGCGCAATGCCGGAATGCGCCGTGTACCACGACGACTTCCGCGACGAAGTCCGTACCCAGTTGCTTGCCGTCGATGCCGTCCTGGTGTGGGTGAATCCCATCGTGGACGGACGCGACCGCTCGCAGTTGGACGCCCTGTTGCGCGAGGTAGCCGCGGCCGGCGTCTACGTGAGTACGCATCCGGACACCCTTCTCAGGCTGGGCACGAAACAGGTGCTCTTCGATACCCGTCATCTTCCCTGGGGCACGGACACCCATGTGTACCGCAGTCTCGATGCGCTTGCGACGGAACTGCCGTTGCGTCTTGCAAGCGGTGCCCGCGTGCTCAAGCAATACCGCGGACACAGCGGCGACGGCGTTTGGAAAGTGGCGCTTGCGGAGGCGGCCGTATCGACCCCTGCCATCGCGCACGATCCGCTCGTGCGCGTACGGCATGCAAAGCGCGGGAGCATCGAGGAAGTCGTTCCGCTCTCGTTGTTTCTTCAACGCTGCGAAGTCTACTTCGAACGCGAGGGCCGGATGATCGACCAGACCTATCAGACCCGGCTGCCGGAAGGCATGGTTCGATGCTATCTGGTTCAGAATAGAGTCGAGGGCTTCGGCCATCAGGCCATCAATGCGCTTTGTCCGCCACCGCCCGGCAGGCCTGCGTCCGAGGCGCCGATGCCCAGCACCCGCATCTATCATCCGCCGACGCTGCCGCCCTTCCAGGCGCTCAAGCGCAAGCTCGAAGACGAGTGGATGTCGCAACTGCTGAGCACGCTCGATATGCGCGATGCTGACCTGCCCGTGCTCTGGGATTGCGATTTCCTGCTCGGGCCGCGCGACGATTCCGGAAACGACACCTACGTCTTGTGCGAAATCAACGTGAGCAGTGTTGCGCCGTATCCGGACTCGGTCATCGATCCCCTGGTCGATGCGACGCTGAGCCACCTTCGGTAGTGATCCCTACGATCCCGACTGGGTTTGACAAATCGCAAACCCGCCGCCTCCGCTTACGTAGATCATCGTTGCCGCTCGGTCGCTGCTCCCGGGCGGTGCTTCATGGACGGTCCGGAAGAACCGTGCCGATGCGCCGGAATCCAGATCCTTCGGTTTCTAAAGCGTCCTAGCAGATCGGTCAGCGACGGCAATCCGCATCGCCAGGCAGTTCATCGAAAGGGAGCAATCCGTGACGAGCATCGTCCGCCTGACACTGGCAATCTCCTGTGCGTACCTGATCAGCGGCTGCACGAGCATCGGGGTCGGGACCATATTGCGCGACCGCCCCGCCTACAACGAAGTCATCGCCGACACCTGGAAGCAGCAGACGCTGCTCAACATCGTCAAGCTGCGCTACTTCGATACGCCGACGTTCCTCGACGTCTCCTCGGTCATCAGCTCGTACCAGCTGCATGGGGAACTCAGCTTCGAGCGCGAGTTCTTTCCGCGCGCACCATCGGACACGAATCGAACCACGGGCATCGGCGGCAGCTACACCGACCGACCGACGATCTCCTACGCACCCCTGAACGGAGAGCGATTCGTGAACAATCTGCTGCGACCGATTCCTCCGCAAGCGGTGTTCGCGATGATCATGGCAGGACATCAGGCCGACTTCATACTTCGGGCGACGGTTCGCTCGATCAATGATGTCTATACCTATACAGGTGCGCGCTCCCGAGCGCGGGGTGAAGATCCTGCATTTCCCGACGTCGTCGACGCCCTGCAGCGGCTCCAGCGCATCGGGGCACTCGGGATGCGCGTCGAGGAACGACGCGTCAGCGACGACGAAGCACAGGAACGCGGCAGGCGCGATCGGGTCCGGCGCGAGTATGTCACCTGGGTGTTTTTCCGCGACACCCACAGCGAGAGAGCCCGGACCGACATCGCCTTGCTACGCCGCGCCCTGGCGCTCGCGCCGGACGCACGGGAGTTCCGATTGACGTTCGGCGCATTGCATAGCGAAGGCAACGAGATCGCACTCTTCACCCGCTCGATACTCGAGATTCTGGTCGAGCTTTCGGCAGGGGTCGACGTACCCGAGACGCATGCCGTAGAAGGGCGGGTCCGAGCGATTCCGCCTGCGTCGGCCGACAACGCCTCAACGTATCCTGTCGCCCGCATCCAATCGTCGTCGACCCGCCCCGAGGACGCCTTCGCGGCCGTGTACTATCGCAACCATTGGTTCTGGATCGACGACCGCGATCTTCCATCGAAGCGGATGTTCACTTTTCTCAAACTGTTCTCGTCGATCGCAGAAACCGGCGTCGCGCCACAGTTGCCGGTGCTCACAGTCCCGGCCAATTGACAGCCCGCAGCGCCGCGACGGACGGCGCTACCAGGGGCGCTCGATCAATGCCCATGTCGATGATGCGCATCAGGCACATGCGGGTGCGCATGACGCATCGGTTCGTGCCTATGCAAGTGGCTGTGCGCCCCCACAGGCATCGGGTCGTGAACGTGATCGTGATGCGCGTCGTCATGCCGGTGGGCATGCTCGTGTTCGAGCGCCTCGTGCTCATGCTCGTGACCGTGCGCCTCGGTGAGATGCAGCAGCACGCCGGCAAGCATCAGCGCACATGCGACGCTCAACATCCAACCGAACTCGCGGTCGCCCAGCAGCAGCGCCATGCCCGCACCGATGAACGGCGCGAAGGCAAAGACCGATCCGGTCCGTGCGGCCCCGAACGCTCGCTGCGCCAACAGATAGCAGCGCAAGCTCAATCCATAGCCGGTCGCACCGACGAGGAAGAGCGCCGCCGCGAACGTCCACGAGGGCACCGGCTCCGCGGCGAGCACTGCCAGGGCCGCCGTGGCGATCACGCCGAGACCCGACTTCACCATGACGACCTGGCTGGGATCGCGTTCGGCCACGGCCCGCGACAGCGCATTGTCGATGCCCCACGCGGCGGTCGCGACCATCACGGCCACGAGTCCCCATGCCTGGGCTGCGCCGCCGCTGCCTTCGTCGAGCACGAGCAGTGCGCCGCCCGCCAGCAGAAGCAGCAACGCGAATCCCACCCGGCGATCCATCGCTTCCCCATACAGTCGCCATGCGAGCACGGCAGTGAATACCGCCTCCATCGTCAGCATGAGCGATGCGCTCGTTCCACTCGTATGCTGGAGGCCCCAGGCGAGCGCCACCGGGCCGATGACGGCACCGAAGAGCGCCATGGACGCGATGCGAGGCAGATCGGCACGAATCACCCGCGCCTCGCGATGCGAGGGACGACGCGACAACGCGCCCACCAGCGCCGCGCCTGCGTAAAGGAGGCCGGCCGTGGTGAACGCGCCGATGCCGGTGCCGAAGATCTTGACGAGCGGTGTGCTCACGCCGAACAACACCGCGGCGAGCAGCGCGAGCAAACCGCCACGCAGCGCTGGCAAGGGCGAATCGCCCAGTGTCATCGCAACCTACTTGATCGCAAACCGGACCGTGACGGCCTTCTTGTTCGGCAGGGTCAGCGCCGCGACAACCTTGGCGCCCTTGGCGAGCTTCAGACCCTTGGCTTCGAACTTGTCGCCCGCGGCGACCAGATCCGCATCCGATTTCTGCGCGCCGACCATGATGGTGAGCTTGCCGCTCATCCCTGCCGTGGACATCGGCTTGCCGTGATCGGCGACGTAGATTTCGACGCCGGTGTCGCGCGCCACGAGCTCGTACGCGATGTCGTTGACTAGCTGGACGATGCCGCCGTGACGCGCCTTGGGATCATCATGGCCCCATACGACGGGACTTGCGATCAGGCATGCTCCCAATGCAACGGTACCGAGAAACTGCTTGAACATGATCGAACTCTCCTGGATGACGCGGCGCACTTCAGGCGGTGCCGCTTGGGCCTTTCGTCGTTCAATAGGCGTTGCCGGAACGCGCCTCCTCGGTCTCGTCAGACTGAGCAAGCAGGCGTTCGGTAGGTCTACGTCCGAACAGCCAGTAGAGCATCGGTGTGAGCAGCGTATCGAGCAGGGTCGAGCTGACGAGCCCGCCGAAGATCACCACGGCCACCGGGTGCAGGATCTCCTTGCCGGGTGCATCGGCGGCGAGCAGCAGCGGCACGAGCGCGAACGCCGCGACCAGGGCCGTCATGAGCACGGGCGTCAATCGTTCCAGCGAGCCGCGGACGATCATCGCCTGCGAGAAGGATTCGTCCTCGAACTTGCACAGATTGATGTAGTGGCTGATCTTGAGGATCCCGTTGCGGGTCGCGATGCCCGCAAGCGTAATGAACCCGACCATCGAAGCGACCGACAGCTGCACGTTCGCGACCCACATCGCAATGACCGCGCCGATCAACGCAAGCGGAATGTTGGCCATCACGATGCCTGCGAGCACGGCCGATCGATAGCGCGAGTACAGAACCAGGAACATCATCGCAAGCGATACCAGCGACAACCCGGCGATGAGTCGCGTGGCCTGTTCCTGGGCCTGGAACTGACCTTCCAGGCTGACGAACATGCCCGGAGGATACGATTGAGCGGCCACGACGCTTCGAATATCGGTGACCACGCGCCCGAGATCGCCGCCGTCGGTGTTGGCGTAAACCACGATGCGGCGACGACCGTTCTCGCGACCGATCTGATTCGGTCCGTCGCTCTCTTCCAGCGTCGCGATGGAGGAGATCGGCAGCCGGCCGGCCGGCGTGTCGATCAAGGTCTGTGCGAGGTCCTGCGGCGAGCGCTTCGCATCCGGCAGGCGCAGTACCAGATCGTAGCGCCGCGGGCCGTCGATGATCTGCGCGCCGTGGACCCCATCCGTGAGCGCCTGCAGCACGCGGATCGCTTCCCCGGGGGACAGTCCGGCCTGGGCCGCGCGGCGATGATCCAGCCGCACGGTGATCTGCGGAATCAACACCTGTTTCTCGACCGTGAGATCCACGAGGCCGGGCACGGCAGCGAGCGAACCGCGCAATTGCTCCGCGATCGATCGCAGCGCATCGGTATCGTCGCCGAAGATCTTGAGCGCGATCTGCGCCCGCACGCCCGAGAGCAGGTGATCGAGCCGGTGCGAGATCGGCTGACCGATCGCCACTTGCGCGGGCAGCACGGCCAGCCGCTGGCGGATGTCCGCCATCACCGCCTCGCGGTCGCGTTCCGAGCGCTTCAGATCCACGTCGATCTCGGCCGAGTGCACGCCCTCGGCATGCTCGTCGAGTTCGGCGCGCCCGGTCCGACGCCCGACTTGCACGACTTCGGGCACTTCACCGATGAGTCCTTCGGCCACCGCCCCGATGCGGTTGGCCTCGGCCAGCGACGTACCGGGATTGAGCAGCAGCGAAAGCACGAGCGAACCTTCGTTGAATGCCGGCAGGAACGAACGCGGGAAGAACGGCACGGTGGCGGCCGCAGCCGCGACGACGACCACGGCGACGCTCACCATGGCCTTCGCATGCCGGAACGACCATCCAAGAAAACGACCGTCGACGCGCTTGAGCCAGCCCACCAGTGGGCTGTCGCCGTGATCGAGCCGCTTCATCGCCGGCAGCAGGTAGTAGCAGAGCACCGGCGTCACGGTCATCGACACCACCATCGATGCGGTGATCGACACGATGTACGCGATGCCGAGCGGCGTGAAGAGCCGCCCCTCGATGCCGGGCAACGCGAACAGAGGCACGAACACCAGTACGACGATCACGGTTGCATAGACGATGCCGGATCGGACCTCGACGCTCGCGCGACGCACGACTTCGGGCACGGGCAGGGGGACTGCCTGCAGGCGATTCTGTCGCAGCCGGCGCAGGATGTTCTCGACGTCGACCACCGCATCGTCGACCAGCTCGCCGATGGCGATCGCGAGCCCACCCAACGTCATCACGTTGATGGACTGATCGAGCCAGCGAAACGTCAACGCGGTGACTGCCAGGGACAACGGAATCGCCACGAGCGAAATCAGTGTCGTCCTGGCCGAGAGCAGAAACGCGAAGAGCACGATCGCCACCATGATTGCCCCATCGCGCAGCGCACCGGTCACGTTCGAGATCGATGCCTGAATGAAGTCGGCCTGCCGGAACAGCACCTTCGGCTCAGCCATGCCCTTGGGCAAACTGGGCTTGAGTTCGGCAAGGGCTAGTGTGATGGCAGCCGTCAGCTCGACCGTATCCGCGCCCGGCTGCTTCTGCACGCTCACCACCACGGCCGGCAACCCGTTGTAGCCCGCATCGCCGCGCTTGAGTCCGGGGGCGAACGCCACGCTCGCCACCTGTTCGAGCAGCACCGGGCGTTGGTCCTTCCATGCCACCGCGATGCCCGCAAGATCCTCCACGCGTTGGGTGCGGCCGAGATGCCGGATCAGATACTCGCGACTGTTGAGATCGATGAAGCCGCCGCCGGCATTGGTCGCATAACCAGACAGCGCACGTTCCACTTGCGTGAGCGACACGCCGAACTGTGCCATGCGTGCGGTGTCGGGAGACACACGCAGGGTCCGGACGTCGCCACCGATCGGAATCGCCTGCGACACGCCGGAGATCGAGAGCAGCCGCGGCCGCAGGACGAAGTCGGCGTACTCGCGCGCCTGCATCGGTGAGACGCCGGGCGCCGTCGCAGACCCCGCTTCCAGCGGAAGCGCGATCAGCATGATCTCGCCCATGATGGACGATACCGGCCCCATCACCGGTGTGATGTCGGCCGGCAGCCGCTCGCGAACGAGTGCAAGCCGTTCGGCCACCAGTTGCCGATTGCGGTAGATGTCCGTGCCCCAATCGAACTCGGCATAGACGATCGACAGCCCGACGCCCGAGGTCGACCTCACGCGGCTCACGCCCGGCATGCCGTTGAGCGCGGTTTCGATCGGGAACGTCACGAGCTGCTCGACTTCTTCCGGCGCCATGCCGCCGGCCTCTGTGAGCACCGTGACGAGCGGCTTGTCGAGGTTCGGAAAGACGTCGACCGGCGTACGCAGAGCGGTCATCGCTCCGTAGACCATGAGCATGCCCGCCAGCGCGAGCACGAACAGCCGGTTGCGCAGGCTGTAGCGAACGATCCAGTTGAACATGACGTCGATCGCTCAGCGTATCTGCGCGAGGAGCGAAGCCCCCTGCACGACGACCCGATTGTCGGCGCCGAGACCGTGCGTGATCACGACGGTGTTCGCATCCACCGTCTTGAACTGTACGGGCTGCGGGATGAAGCGCTCGGCCCCGGACTTGATCCAGACGACAGGCTCGTTGGCGGGGCTGCGCACCACGGATTGCGCCGGCAAGGCGTAACCGCGAATGCGTTCGCGCACCGATACGATCACCGATACCGGCTGCCCGACCGCGAGGGGAAGCTGCACTCCAGGCTTGGCGACTATCGTGAAAGTAAGCGGCAGCACCCCTTCGCGCAGGGCACGCGCGGCGCCGACCAGCTTGAGCGACGCCTCGGGTACGTTGACGAGCGTGGCCGAGGCGATCGTCGTCGCGAGGCCCGGATCGGCGGTCGTGGCTTCAATCAGCATCCGGCTCGGATCGACGATCTCGAAGAGCACGTCCCGGGCATCGATGACTTGGCCGAGGGCCACCTCGGCACGTGCAACCACCCCCGCGACTGGCGCCACCAGCGCCTCGCGCATGACCAGGCTGGCGCCGATACTGCGTTCGCGCTCGGCCAATGCCGCCGCCTCGATACGGGCTGCCTCGATCTCCTTGCGCGGCACGGTGCCTTCGAGATCGGCCAGCCGCGTCGCCCGCTGCTCGGCGATCTGCCGCTGAGCGCGCAGTTCAGCGAGTTGCGCCTGCTGGGCGCCCAGCGCATACGGTTCGGCGTGGTGGCGCACGTAAGCGAGCACGTCGCCTCGGCGCACCGCCTGACCAGCGATGGGAAGTCCGCGAGGCCCCGGCTCGATGCGCCCGCCGTGAGCCGCCTGCACCCGCCCGCTTGCGTTCGGATCCGCCACCACGCGCGCCGGCAACTCGACACTCGCAGCGACCTCGCTCGACTTGGCAAGCACCGTCCTCACCTCCATGCGACGCTGCGACGGCTTTGGCACGTTGACACTGCCGTCGGGGAGACGACCGAGCCCCCCCGGGGACGTTGCGCCCGAAGGTGCCTCGAGATGTTCGCCGCCGGGGCCATGCGCTCCCGGTCCGGCGTGTGCCGAAACGGGACCGATGAGCAAAACCGACAACGCGACGCAGCGCACCCATCGAAACGATCGCGATTCCCTGATCCACACCGCGCTCATGACTGCACCTGCTGTGAAGTACCGATGGGCCGCTGAAGTTGTCGTCGCTTTCGCCGCCAGAGAAGAATGATCAGCGTGACGAGCACGACCCCTGCGCCGCCGATCAACACTCGCTCGAGCGTGTGGTCGTGATCATGGCCGTGCCCACCGGGAGCATGCCCGGCGGCGGCATTGCGCCCCGGCGCATCGGCCACGACGAGGGTGCCGTCGAGCAGATCGCTCTCGCCCTTGGCCGTCACGGAGACAACGATCGCGTGTTCGCCGGGTTGGGCAACGACGGCGAGAAAGGCGGGATCGTCCACCGCATAGTCGCCGTGGTCGGCGTGAAAGCGTGCCACCGCCTTCTTGCCGCCGCTTTCGACCTCGACCACCGCCTCCAGCACAGGTGCGTTGGTTTCGAAGCGATCGATGAGGATCGAAAGCTCGCCCCCGGTCAGCACGGCAACGAGTTCGAACAGCTCGGTGGCGGTCTCGAACCGAGGCAATGCGGCCACCGTGCCAGCCGAGGCCGATGGCTGATCGAGATGCTCGCCGCCCGGACCGTGGGCGCCAGGTCCGCCCGTGGCGGGGTTCGACAGGATGAGAGCCAGCGCGCAAAAAACAGCACTGAAGAAAGGTAAAACTCCGGAACCGGGAGAAGTCTTCATGGCAGCATTCCAATGGCTTGATCGACACGCGAGCGCGCGTGACGAACGATGATTTCCTGGCGCGCCGCAGCCCCGTCGGCCTGCGATGACGCCGCCAATGCGCGCAACAGGTCGGGCAACGACGTCTCGCCCAAACGAAAAGCGCGTTCGAGCAGATCCGCGCGCTGGCGCAGCAACTGCACGCGCGCCTGTTCGGCGTCGAGTTGCGACGATGCTGCCCGGAGTGCCGATCGGGCCGCCGCGATATCGGCCCGGACGCGTGCACGCAACCGCTCCTCGGCGCGTTGCGCCACGTCCAGTTCGCCGAGCGCGGCAATCTCCAGGGGGCGATTCCTGTCCCGCGTGCCGAAGGGCACCCGTATGCCTACGGCGAGGCTGTTGTGGGTGCCTTCGACGCCGCCGGAGACATCCTGGCGCACGCCGAGCTTCAGTTCCGGTGCGTCCCGCGAGGACGTGCGAACGAGCGCGAGCCGCAATCGTGCCTGCTCGACTCGGCGCAGGGCCGCCGCGAGTTCGGGATGCTCACCCCGATCTTCGGCGGCATCGGCCGGCTCAGCAAAGGCGGCGGCCTCGGGCTGGGCATCGAGGCCGGTCAGTTCCTGCCACCGGATGCTCGCCTCGTCGACCCGCTGTTCCGATTCGGTCAGTCTGGCCGAGGCTGCCATCAGCTCGGCTCGCGCGGCCAGCGCGTCGCTCCGGGCGAGATCGCCGGCGCGCACACGCCGCTCCACGTCATCCACCAGCTTGCGCAGGATGTCGACCTGACTCGCCCATTGATCGCGCTCGACTCGCTCGGCGATCAGGCGCCAGCCCTGATCGCGCACCATGCCGGCGATCTGCAATCGCGCGGCGCGCTGCGCGTCATCTGCGCTCTCGACAGCGGCCTGGGCTGCGGCGTGGCTGGCTGCTCGCTGGCCCGGCAGCCAGAGTGGCCAAGCGACGGCCACTTCGGTTTCGCGACGACCGGCGCTGCTCTGCAGCCGATCGTCGCGGTGCGAAATCTCGATCGCAGGCGGCGCAGCCCAAGGGCGAAGGACGGCATCCCGCTCGGCTTCGGCCCGCCGCAATGCTGACGTGGATTCGGAAGCACTGAGCGCACGCAGCCAGGCAGCATCGATCGCGGCACGCAAAGTCGGCGGACCTTGATCCTGAGTCGTAGCGGGGCGCGACCGGTCGTTGGAATCGATAAGCTGCGCCCGGACGAGTCCAGCCAAGGCAAGGCAGCCTGCAAGTATGCAGGCCGCGAGTAGTGTTCGGGATTTCAAAGCGATGCACCCAGGTCGATCGTCGGGGAGCCGGAAGCCGATGCGGCGGCCTACCGGCACGTAGGGGAAACTCACATCCGCTGGACGTGGCTGTCCCTAGGCTTCAGACGATCGGTTTGGGTGGACGCGTCGGCCCGTCCAGGCAGGCCGCGGAAGGGATGAGTTCGACGCGGATCGCGAGCGGTGCCGGTGCGGACGCCAGCACGGCAACTTTCACCAGGGACGCAATGCTGACGGCACTCCCCGGGTCGGCGAGCGCGTGCAGCAACGATGCCACGGAATCATCGGGGGCGACTGTCCCGTCGACGCCGTGGTGATGCAACAGGTTCTGCCGATGCATCCGGTCGTGATCGGCATCGTCGAGCCCCGATGGTCGGCCCCCGGCTCCGGCAAAGGCGATGCCCTGCCAGACCAGGCACAGTACGATCACCCAGACCGGGACACGAAATCTCATGGGCCGGCAGTATACCGAATACCATCTCCAGCGCCAGTCACGATGAATCGAACGAGGCCGCATTGGTCCTCGATACCACGACGCCCATCCCGATCGCGATTCGGCATAATGCAGGTACCGAGTACGGCGCCATTTCACCAGACACCATCACGAGACGTCGATGTCGGAGGAGAGACTTCACGAGGTCCACTCGTGGGGTCGGTTTTCAACGACGTAGCCCGCCGTCGCGACACCCGCACGGTCACCGGCCCTCGCTCGGCTTTCGGAGAATTACCGTGAACGATGCCCATCCCGCCGCCCTCGAACAACCTCTCGTCACGAGCGAAGCCGCCGCCGTCGATCGTTGGCTGCAGTCCTTCGAAGCCGCCCTCCACTCAGGCGATCGTCTAGGCCTCGCCGCACTCTTCGTCCCGGACAGCCACTGGCGCGACCTCGTCGCCTTCACCTGGACCATCACGCCGCATCGCGGCGCGGATTCGATCGCCGAAGCGCTGGTTCGAGCCCAGCCTTCGATCGACGCCCGGGGCTTTGCACGCAATCCCCGCCGAGCACCGGCTCGGGCCGTCAAACGCCTGGGGGAAGACGTCATCGAGTCCATCTTCGAGTTCGAAACCCGTACTGGCCGCGCCGACGGCGTGGTGCGCCTGATGGCAAGCGAGCCGGATAAGGCCTGGGTACTGCTCACCTCGCTCGAAGAACTGAAAGGCCACGAAGAAGCGACCGAAGCGCGTCGTCCTACGGGCTCTGCCTACTCGCGCAACTTCGGCGGCGACAACTGGCTCGATCAACGCAGGAAGGCGCAGACCTACGCGGATCACGAGCCGGTCGTGCTCGTCGTCGGCGGCGGGCAGGCCGGCCTCGGCATCGCCGCCCGGCTGCGGCAGCTCGGCCTCGATACGCTGGTGGTCGAGAAGCACGCACGCGTCGGCGACAACTGGCGCAAGCGCTACCATTCGCTCGCCCTGCACAACCAGATCCAGGCGAATCATCTGCCCTATCTGCCCTTCCCGCCGACGTGGCCGAAATATCTGCCCAAGGACATGCTGGCCCTCTGGTTCGAGACGTACGCCGACGCGATGGAGGTCAACGTCTGGACCAGTACGGAACTCGCCAGCGGCAGCTACGATGAGGCCACGCACACATGGAGCGCGCTCGTGCGGCGAAGCGACGGCACGCAGCGCACCCTGCATCCGCGCCATCTGATCTTCGCCAACGGCGTGAGCGGCATTCCGCACATTCCCAAGCTCCCGGGGCTGGACGAGTTCAAAGGCGACGTGCTCCATTCGCACAGCTTCAGCAACGGGGCGAAGTGGCGCGGCAAGCGTGCACTCGTGCTCGGCACCGGCAACAGCGGGCACGATGTCGCCCAGGATCTGCACAGCCACGACGTGAAGACCACGATCATCCAGCGCGGCTCGACGACGGTCGTGTCGGTCGATCCGAGCGCCAAGCTCAATTACGCGCTCTACGACGAAGGCATGTCGCTCGACGATACCGATCTCGTCGCGTCATCCGGCACGTATCCGCTGCTCGTGCTCGGCTACCAGCTGGCGGTCAAACGCATGGTGGAGTTGGACCGCGACCTCATCGCCGGTCTCAAGGCCAAGGGCTTCAAGTACGACCTCGGGGACGACGGCACCGGGCATCAGATGAAGTATCGGCGCCGCGGCGGGGGCTACTATCTCGAGGTAGGCTGCTCGAAGCTCATCATCGATGGCGAAGTGGGTCTGCTCCAGTTCGACGACATCGAGCGCTTCGTGGCCGAGGGTGCCTTGCTCAAGAACGGCGGAATCGTCCCCGCCGATCTCATCGTGCTCGCCACCGGCTATCACACGCAGCAGGCACTGGTGCGCCAGGTGCTCGGCGATGACATCGCAGAACGCGTCGGCCCGATATGGGGCATCGGCGAAGACGGTGAGATCGCCAACATGTGGAAGCGCACGGCCCAGCCCGGCCTGTGGTTCATGGCGGGCAGTCTCGCGCAGTGCAGAATCTATTCCCGGCACCTGGCGCTGCAGATACGCGCGGAGGAATCGGGGTTGATTCCCTCGCGCTGAAGACATCCACCGGATCTCGTCGGCGATCAATCGCCGACGGGAATGCCGGCCTCCTTGATGAGCTTCGCCCACTTGGCGATGTCGCGACGGATGATGCCGGCCAGTTCCTTGCCTGGGGTTCCGGCAAGATCGAACGCCATCTGGGTGAACTTCGGTCTGGTCTCCGGATGATTGAGGACCTTGAGCGACTCCTGATAGAGCCTGTCGGTGATGGCGCTCGGCGTCCCGTTAGGCGCGAAGATCCCGAACCAGGAGATCGCCTCGAATCCCGGAAATCCGGATTCGTCGAACGTCGGCAGATCGGGGACGACGCTGGAGCGCTTTAACGAAGTCACGCCCAGCGCACGCAGCCGATTGTCCTTCAGGTACGGCAGGATGGCGCCCGTGTTCTGGAAGGTCATCGCGACGCGGCCGCTGATCACATCGGTCACGACAGCCCCTTTGTACGGCACGTGGGTCATGTCGATCTTCGCCATGATCTTCATCAACTCGCCTGCGATGTGCTGCGGCACGCCCACGCCGGGACTCGCATACGAAAGTTTGCCGGGCTGCGATCTTGCGAGCGCGACCAGATCCTGGAGGGACTTCGCGGGCAGATCGTTGTTGACGGCAAGAATGCTCGGCATGGTCAGCAGGAGCCCGACGGGCGCGAAGTCCGCCGCCGGGTCGAACGGGAGCTTGCTCAGCAGGCTCGGCGCGATGGTCATAGCACCGTTCGCCCCGAAGTAAAGGGTATAGCCGTCGTTGGGCGCCTTCACGACCCGCGCGGCACCGACCGTGCCCGCGGCGCCCGGAATGTTTTCCACGGTGAAACCTACACCGGTGGATTCGGCAAACCGTTGCGCAAATATGCGTGCGGTGATGTCGGTGGCACTGCCGGGCGTGAAGCCCACGACGATGCGTACCGGTCTGTTGGGATATGCGGTGTCGGTCTGTGCCCATGCGCCGTTCGAAAACGCGGACGCCAGTGCAAACAGCCCAAGGGAGTGCTTCGCCGTCGGGGTCATCCTCTCCTCCTGAGGTATCCTGGACATGCAGTGTGCCCTGAGCCGCAGGGTTATGACAATGGGGGAGGATAATCGGCGGCAGACCTCGTTGTTCCGGTTTCCCCGCTTTCTACACCGGCTGGGGAGAACGGTGTAGAAAGCGGGGGGCGTCCCCGATTGAACCCACGCCTACATCATCGACCTACATCGCGAGATCACCATGCGCATCGAAGACGGAAGAGAAAGCAGCAATGTGGAAGACCGCCGCGGCGGCAGAGGCGGCGCCACCGGGCGCAGCATCGGCATCGGCACGGTACTGCTCGCTTTGGTCGCGATGTACTTCGGCGTCGATCCGTCGGTCGTGCTGCAAGGCAGCGCCGAACTCCCCGCGCAACAGCAGGGAGCGGCGAAAGCGCCGCCCGCCGACGACCCGGCCGCCCGCTTCGTCTCGCAAGTCCTCGCCGATACCGAGGACACCTGGCGCGAGATCTTCCGCCGCAACGGCAAGGCCTATCAGGATCCCAAACTCGTGCTCTTCTCCGGGGCCACGCCGACAGCGTGCGGCACCGGCCAGTCGGCCATGGGTCCGTTCTATTGTCCGGGGGATCAGAAGGTCTATATCGACCTCGCCTTCTATAGGGATCTGCGCGAGCGCTTTCGCGCCCCCGGCGAGATGGCGCAGGCCTACGTCATCGCGCACGAGGTCGGGCATCACGTGCAGCACCTGCTCGGCATCGCCGACAAGGTCCGGGAACTGCAAAGCCGCGCGGGCAATGAGGCGCGTACGAATGCGCTCTCGGTGCGCATGGAACTGCAGGCCGACTGCTTCGCGGGGATCTGGGCCCATCATGCAAACCGCAGCCGGCAGATCATCGAGCAAGGCGATCTCGAATCGGCACTCGGCGCCGCAGCCGCCATCGGCGACGACCGCCTGCAACGGCAGACGCAAGGCCAGGTGGTCCCCGAGAGCTTCACGCACGGTACGTCGGCGCAACGCGTCCAGTGGTTCCGGCGCGGATACGAGAGTGGTGATCTGCGGCGGTGTGATACGTTCGGAGGGCCGGTCTGACGACGTAGCCGTCAGACCGCGGGAAAGGGGAAGAGGGAAAGACCGGACACGCCATGGCGATCCCGACGCTTGCGCCGTTGCCTCTTCGAGTCGAAACTGCGCGTCGATACATCACCGGTGTCACTTTTCTCTTTTCTCCCTTCTCCATTTCCCCGCTTGCCATCGAGCCATCCCGGTCCCCATGCCCCTGCGCCGCGACAAGAAGCCCAAACCCCTCGGCGTCTGCACCGTCTGCCGGGACTACACCGACGAACACATCCGGATGAACCACCGCTGTGTCCAGGTCCACCGTGGCCGACGCTGCTCGGGCGTCTACCGGAGCAGTCTCACGGTGGTATGGATCGAATGTCCCACCTGCCACGGCACGGGCTCGGTCGGCAGCCAGAAGTGCGGCGAATGTGCTGGGTGGGGCTGGCTGCTGCACAGCATGAGGTGAAGCTTCAAGTGCGTTGCGAAATTCATCGATGAGCACGGACGCCGGCCCGGTCACCGCGGCTCGGATAGCGTTCGATGCCGATGGTATTCCCCATGCAGCGGATTTTGACGACGTCTACCACTCGGCCGATGGCGGTCCCGCGCAGGCGCATCACGTCTTCATCGGCGGCAACGACCTGCCGATGCGCTGGCGCGCGCGGCGTCAGTTCGCGATCCTCGAAACCGGCTTTGGCCTCGGTCTGAACTTCCTGTGCACGGTACGCGCCTTCCTCGACGATCCGCACGCGCCGCAGCGGCTTCACTACGTCGCCGTGGAGAAGCATCCTGCGAGCACAAGCGATCTGGAACGCGCTCACGCCCCCTGGCTCGGCATTGCAGACCCCGCGGCCGCGCTCAGACGGGCATGGCCACCGATGCTGCAAGGCTTCCATCGCTTGACGTTCGCCGAGGGGCGCATCGTTTTGACCCTGCTCTTCGGCGACGCCGTCCCGATGCTGAGCGAACTCGATTCCGAGCGCTTCGACGCCTTCTATCTCGACGGCTTTGCGCCTGCGAAGAACCCGCAGATGTGGTCGCCCGGCGTGTTCACCCAGATCGCTCGCCTGAGCCGCCCTGGCGCGACGGCGGCCACGTGGTCGATCGCTGCGGTCGTGCGCTCGGGCTTGCAGTCGGCGGGCTTCCGCATCGAGCGGCGTAGCGGCTTCGGCCGCAAGCGCGACATGCTGACCGCGCGCCGCCCCGGCGTGTCCGACCGCGATGCCGTGCACGGCGAACGCAGGGCGATCGTCATCGGTGCAGGGCTGGCCGGATGCTGGACCGCCCATGCCCTCGTCAGTCGCGGATGGACCGTCGACCTCATTGAACGCAATCATGCCCCCGCGCAGGAGGCTTCGGGCAATCCGGTGGGCGCACTGTTGCCGGCGTTGAATCTGGCCGACAACGCAAACGCCCGCCTCGGCCGAGCGGCCTTTCTGTATGCCTCGCGCGCCATGACGGCTCCAGCGCTATCGCCGCAGACCTTCGAGCGCTGCGGTCTCCTGCATCTTGCCCTCGAACGTGAAAGTACCCTGCAAGCGGCGTCATCCTCGCGGTTGCGATCCCGACCGGCGCAGCGCGAGCGCATGCAGGAGATACTGCGCCGACACCGGTTTCCTGCCGAGTACGTGCGCTGGGTCGAGCAGGACGAGGCCACCGAACTCGCAGGCATGCCCGTCGGCAGCGACGGGTGGTTCATCCCCGCAGGCGGCTGGGTGAGCCCGCAGGCACTTTGCGAAGCGTTATTGAATCAATGCGGGGCCTCGCTGCGCGCGCAATACGGCACGCACGTTCGGCGCATCGAGCACGGGGCGAACGGCTGGCGTATCGTCGACGAGACCGGGCACATTGCGGCCGAAGCCCCTGTCGCAATCATCGCAGCCGCCTACGAGGCCACTGCACTCATCCCGCGCGCACTGTCGCGACTCATCTCGGTCCGTGGGCAGATCACCTATCTGCCGCCCGGGCAGGGAGGCAACCTTCGGTGCGCAGTTTGCGGCGACGGCTACGCAGCACCGCTGCCCGACGGAAGCCTGTGCATCGGCGCGACGTTCGAACCGGGGAGCACCGCATTCGACGTGCGTGCGGACGATCACGCGCAGAACCTCCGACGCGCGCAACGCATGTTGCCAGGAGTGGGCGGCAACGCCACCGTTCACTCCCTGCAGGGCCGGGTCGGGCTGCGCACCGCCACGGCCGATCGACTGCCTGCATGCGGAGAGGTCGCTTCGCCGTCGGGGGCGCCCGACACCGCCCCCGGTCTGTACGTTTTCGCAGGCCTCGGCGCGCGCGGACTGATCTGGGCTCCCCTGGGTGCCCAGATTCTCTCGGCTCGCCTGGAACGCGAGCCCAATCCGGTCGACGCCAGTCTCGTCGAAGCAATGCACCCGGGCAGGGACATCCATCTCGGCACGTAGCGGCGGAACCTCGGCCGGATGACGATACGCGTAGGCACGGCCATTGCGGAAGACTCCCTGCAATGTCGCCAACCCATCTGCATGAAGGATCGGCGCCGTACCAAGCTCGGCGCCCGGACGAGATAAATTGACTGGGAACCCATTTCCGGCGTCGACCATACTCAACGTCAACGACCATGACGGTGCCCGCTACACCGTGACCCGGATACTCACGCGGGCAGGCTTCGATGTCGCGGAAGCGCGCACCGGCGCCGAAGCGATCGACGTCGCGCGCCAGTGTCAGCCACGGCTCGTCGTATTGGACATCAAGCTGCCCGACATGAGCGGCCTCGATCTGTGCAGACGGCTGAAGTGCGATCCGGACACCAGCCACATCAAGGTGCTGCACACCTCTGCGGTGTTCGTGTCGACCGAGTTCAAGGTCAAGAGCCTCGATAGCGGCGCCGACGGCTACCTCGCCCACCCCTTCGAGCACGAGGAGCTGATCGCCATCGCGCGCTCGTTGCTGCGCCTCGGGAAAGCCGAGCAGGATCTGCGCGACGTGGCCGACGATCTGCGCGAAGCGAACCACCGCATTCACCATTTTCTCGCGATGCTGTCTCACGAGCTGCGCAATCCGCTTTCGGCCATCGCGTCGGGGCTCGCGTTGCTCGATCGCTACGACCCACGCGACGTCGGCGAGCGATCCACCCGCATCATGCTGCGTCGACAGACGGACAATCTGCGCCGCATGGTGGATGATCTGATGGACGTCGCACGCGTCACGCAAGGCAAGATCGAGCTGCATTGGGAAGTCGTGGATCTACGCGGGATCCTGTGCCGTGTTGCCTATACGGCGAGGCGTACCCGGATCGACGCTCGATCGCAGCAGCTCTGCGTGAAGACGGGCGACGAGCCGATTTTCGTTCGTGCCGACCCGATGCGTCTGGAGCAGGTCTTCACCAACGTGCTCGACAATGCGAGCAAATACACGCCGGACGCGGGACACGTGAGCATCACGGCGACCCGTATCGATAACGATTGCGCGCGCATCGATGTCCAGGACGACGGCGCCGGCATCGCCACGGACGCGTTGCCCAAGGTGTTCGATCTCTTCGAACAAGCCGACGTGCCGATCGCACGCTCCAAGGGCGGGCTCGGCGTGGGGCTGACGCTGGTGCGTACGCTGGTCGAAATGCACGGCGGATACGTCGAAGCCCGAAGTGCCGGCATCGGCAAGGGCACGCTCATCGAGGTGACGCTGCCGATGGCGATGCGGGACGATGAGCACGCATCCGCGAGCGCCGCGGCTGCGCCCGATGCCGGGACATCTGCGCAGAACGGGCGGCGCCGCGTCCTGATCGTCGAGGACAATCTCGATGCGCAGCAGTCGCTCAAGCTCCTGCTCGAAGCATGGGGACACGAGGTGTACGTCGCCGACGATGGCGTCGCAGGCATCGATGCGATCCTTGCGCTTGCGCCCGACGTGGCGTTCGTCGACATCGGCCTGCCCCAGCTCGACGGCTACGCCGTGGCACGGCGGATCATCGAGGCCCACCTGACCGATCCGCCCCACATGGTTGCGCTCACCGGCTACGGGGACCCACAACAGCGGGATGCCGCACTCGGCGCCGGATTCGACCGGCATGTCGTGAAACCTGCAGATCCCGCGCAGTTGCGGGAAATCCTGGCGGCTGTCGGGTCCTCGCGGTAATCAGCGCAAATGGGGACAGACCACGTTGTCCGCCGTCATATACTCCCGCGCTTCGCCGGGAACCCTCGGGATAACGGGATCTGCCCCCGACGACCTTTTGCGCTCGGCGTCCTGATCTGCGCTGCTACGCTTCGCGCGACTCCGCGACCGCACCTTCGCTCGGGTGACACGCTCCGGTCGCACACGGATTCTGCGGTGCACCCTGCGCCTGCTGGAGCTCGAGCTGCTGCATCGGATCCACCCCTGCATCGATACAGCGCATGAAGAAGGACAGCATCGCGTCCATGCCGCCGGCGTGGTTCTCGAACCAGGGGGCCAGCTCGCGCGTAAGCACCCGCCCGATTTCCTTCTTGCCCTCCTCGGCCACCATGCGGCGGACGTCGCGCATGATGTTTAGCACACCTTCGTGCTCGTTGATGTGGCAATGCGCGGGCGGGAATTTGATTTCTTCCATCCAGCGCTGTTCCTGCCCGAAATGCTCGACCGTGTGCTCGATGAACGCATCGAGGCGGGGAAGGAAATCCTCCTCGGGGGTCTCGTGCAGCGCGTTCAACTGCGCGACGAATTCGCGATGGGTCTCGTCCATGCGTTCGTACCCGAGTTCGAGCTGGTCCGACCAATCGAGCAGTGCCATGAGCATTCCTTCTGAAAGCGGACTGCGAGTTTAACCGAAGGCGCGTTAACATCCCTGGATCCAGATCAACGACAGCGCACGTTCAGCCCGCCATGAAGTTCAGCATCATCCCGGTCACGCCCTATCAGCAGAACTGTTCGATCGCCGTATGCGAGAAGACCGGCCGCGCCGCCGTGGTCGATCCGGGAGGCGATCTCGACCGCATCCGGGATGCCGTGAAGCAGCTCGGCGTCACCGTCGAGAAAATCCTCGTCACGCATGGTCACCTGGACCACTGCGCCGGCACGGCAGCCCTGGCCCGTGAGCTTTCCGTGCCCGTCGAAGGCCCGCAACGCGAGGACGACTTCTGGATCCAACAGTTGTCCACGCTCGCAACGCGACCCGGCTTCGGGCACGCCGAAGTCTTCCAGCCGGATCGCTGGCTGGAAGACGGGGATACGGTCAGCGTCGGCGAATCGCAGCTGGAGGTGCTCTACTGCCCCGGCCACACGCCAGGCCACATCGTCTTCTTCAGCCGCCCGGACGAGATTGCAATCGTCGGCGACGTGCTCTTCCAGGGCTCCATCGGACGCACGGATTTTCCGCGCGGCGATCACGCCACGCTGATCGCCTCGATCCGCGACAAGCTTTGGCCACTGGGCGACGACGTGACGTTCGTGCCCGGGCATGGTCCGGTATCCACGTTCGGCCAAGAGCGGCGGACGAATCCCTTCGTGCGCGATCCTGCCTGAGTCGACGCACCTGACGAGGAGTGAGTTCATGAACGAACGACTTGACCTCTTGATCCGCAATGCCCTCGTCATCGACGGTACCGGTGCACCGCGCGTGCGAGCCGACATCGGCGTGCGCGCCGAGCGCATCGTCGGCATCGGGAACCTCGGCGCCGCGGCTGCAACCCGCGTCATCGAAGCCTCCGCTCTGATCGCCGCGCCCGGCTTCATCGATGCGCACACGCACGACGATCGGCTGCTGTTGTCCGATCCGACGATGACGCCGAAGGTGAGCCAGGGCGTCACGACGGTCGTCACCGGCAACTGCGGCATCAGTCTGCCGTGCTCCCCGGCGCGCAGCGCCGCCATTCCTCCGCTCGATCTGCTGGACTCGGACGGCGGCTGGTTCCGCTTTCCCGATTTCGAGGGCTATCGGCGCGCGTTCGACGATGCACCCGCCGCAGTCAATGCCGCATGTCTGGTCGGCCACACGACCTTGCGTGCCGCCACCATGGATAGTCTCGATCGCCCTGCAACCCGGGACGAAACCGCACGGATGCGCGCGCTGGCGGAAAAGGCGCTGGCTGCCGGTGCCATCGGCGTGTCGACCGGCACCGCCTACGCGCCTGCGGCGGCAGCCACCACCGAGGAGATCATCGAAGTCTGCCAGCCGATGGCCACGCTCGGCGGAGTTTACGTCACGCACATGCGCAACGAAGACGACCGCATCCTCGATGCGATGGAGGAGACCTTCCGCATCGGCCGCGAAGTCGGCGTCCCGGTCGTCATCTCGCATCACAAGTGCGTCGGCAAGGCCAACCACGGCCGCTCGACCGAAACGCTCGCACTGATCGATCACACGAGTGCCGCACAGGAAGTCGGTCTCGACCTCTATCCCTACATTGCGTCGTCGACGGTGATGCAGGCCGTGCGTGCCAAGCAGTCGACGAAGGTCCTGGTCACGTGGTCCAAGACCCATCCCGAACTGAGCGGCAAGACGCTCACCGAAGCGGCTCGATCCCTCGGTCTGAACGAGGAAGAGACCGTCGAAGCGTTGAAGCCCGCCGGCGCCATCTACTTCATGATGGACGAAGTGGACGTGCAGCGGATACTTGCCTACCCCGCGACGATGGTCGGTTCCGACGGCCTGCCGCACGATGCCGTTCCGCATCCGCGCCTGTGGGGAACCTTTCCGCGGGTGCTGGGCCACTATGCGCGCGATCTGCGGCTCTTTCCCCTGGAGACGGCCGTGCACAAGATGACGGGGCTCACCGCCGCACGCTTCGGCCTGACGGATCGCGGCGTGCTGCGAGCAGGCGCCTACGCCGACATCACACTATTTGATGCCAGGACGATAGCCGACGCGGCCGACTTCGAGGCACCTACGCGACCCGCGCGCGGCATCCACACCGTCATCGTGAACGGCACACCGGCGTGGGCCGACGGCGGCGCAACCGGTGCGCGCACGGGACAGCTGTTGACGCGCGGTTAGCCGGCGTCGAAACGCATCCGCTCGACGGCCTGAACCGCTTCGGCGAGGCGAGCATTGCCCAGACCGGCGGGATCCTGGATCTGAATCGCGAACGCCCGCTGCCCGACCAGCGCGCAGTACACCAGCCCGTCGAACGAGGCGCCCTGAGCGAATCCGCTCCAGCCCACCTTGAATCCCGGAACGCCGGAGATCGTCACCGGCCGGGGCTCGCCGCGGTGAAAGCCGGTTCGATTCTTGCCGATGCTCTCGATGATGGGGTCCAACGTCTCGCGGGTCATGGCGGCCCGCTCTTTCGCCAGCCGCCTGGCGAAAGACGGTCCGTTGTTCTGCACCGTGATCATGATGACCGTGTTCAGCACGCTTTGCGGCAGCGGCTTTCGAAAACCGCGGCTGACCGAGGTCCCAGCGGCGTGTTCGACCGGCCCGAGGTAGCCCGGCGGCAGATCGATCACGAACCCCTCGGCCCGATAGGTTCGCGCACGCTGGGCTTCGGCGCCACGAAGCGATACGGGTAAAAAACCTACAGCAGCCATCAAGAATCGGCGTCGGTCCATGGCAAGAGACGGTCGAAGTTGCGATGCTTAGTGCGAAGGCGTATTGTCGCAGCGCAATAATAAATCCATCCCGAGTGCCGATGCATCCTCCGGGCGATACACACGCCACACCCACCCGCGTCCTTGCGCTGAGCGCCCTCGGCGTCGTGTTCGGAGACATCGGCACGAGCCCCCTGTACGCCTTCAAGGAAACATTCTCCCCCGAGCACGGCATTCCACTCTCGGAACCCAATGTGTTCGCGGCCCTGTCATTGATCTTCTGGTCGGTGATGCTGGTCGTCTCGCTCAAGTACGTGACGATCGTGCTCAATTTCGACAACCGGGGCGAGGGCGGCATACTCGCGCTGCTCGCCTATGCCGGACGATTGCTCCGACGCCATGCACGCATGCAATGGCTGGCCGGGCTCATCGCGGTATTGGGGGCGTCGCTGTTCTTCGGCGACGCGATCATCACGCCGGCGATCTCCGTGCTCTCGGCCGTCGAAGGACTTGCCGTGGCTGCGCCGGAACTGGACCACTGGATTCGTCCGGTGACCATCGTCGTGTTGATCGGGCTCTTCGCGATTCAGAAGCGCGGAACGGGCGCCATCGGCGGCATGTTCGGCTGGATCATGCTCGCGTGGTTCGGCACGCTGGCCGTGCTCGGCATTCAGAGCATCCTGCAGACACCGACCATCCTGCAAGCCCTCGATCCGACCTACGCACTGGGATTCGCCGTGAATCACCCTGCGCTCACGTTCCTCGCACTGGGCACGGTTTTTCTCGCATTGACCGGCGGCGAGGCGCTGTATGCGGACATGGGTCACTTCGGCCGCCTGCCGATTCGGCTTGCCTGGTTCTGCATCGTGCTGCCCGCACTCATGATCAACTACTTCGGTCAGGGGGCTTTGGTACTGCGCGATCCGGAAGCGATCAAGAATCCACTCTATCTGCTCGCGCCCCCCGACCTGCTCTGGCCCCTGCTGGTGCTCGCCACGGCGGCTACGGTGATCGCATCGCAGGCAACGATTTCTGGCGCCTTCTCCGTGACCCAGCAGGCATCGCGCCTCGGGTACCTGCCGCGCGTCACGGTGCACTACACCTCCGACACGGAACGCGGTCAGATCTACATCCCTCGCGTGAACTGGCTGCTCCTGATTCTCGTGTTGCTGCTCGTCCTCGAGTTCAAGACGTCGAGCGCCATCGCCGCCGCCTACGGGATCGCCGTCGCGACGACGATGGTGCTTGAAACATCGCTCGTGCTCATCGTCGTATTCATGCTGCGGCGACGGCACTGGCCGCTGCTCTTCGCGTTGCTGGCAGCGATCATGTGCGTCGAACTCGTCTTCTTTGCAAGCAACGCGACCAAGTTTGCGGCGGGCGGCTGGTTCCCGGTCGTGATCGCACTGGCGCTGTTCACGCTGCTCACCACCTGGAAGCTTGCTGCCGACACGATCACGGCCTCGGAGGAAGCGCGACGCATCCCGATCGAGGGCTTTCTGCCGGCGATGGCCGAGGTGCAGCGGGTGCCAGGCACGGCCGTCTTCTTCTCGGCGGAGCGCGACAGCGTACCCACCACCTTGCTGCACAATCTGAAGCACAACAAGGTCGTGCACGAGCGCGTCGTCATTCTCACCGTCGTCACCGAAGAGGTCCCGCGCGTGAGCGACGAGGAACGTACCGAAGTCGACGTGCTCGAACGCGGCGCCTGGTACAAGGTGACGCTGCACTACGGCTTTCGCGAGGAGCCGGACATCCTGCACGGGCTGAAGCTGCTCGGGCAACGCGGGCTGCACTTCGACATCGACGATACGACGTTCTTCCTCGGCAAGACGACCCTCGCCCGCGCCGAACGTCGAGGCCTGTTCACATGGCGACGCGAGTTGTTCCGCTGGATGCAGAAGAACAGCCCGAGTGCCGCGGAGTATTTCCAGTTGCCGCCCGCTCGAGTGATCGAGATCGGGACGCAGATCAGCGTTTGATCAAAAAAAGGACGGGTACCTGAGTACCCGTCCAACGATGCCGGCCGCACTCCGACTCGGCGCTGCGTGCGCCGAGTGGGGAGGAGTGGAGCGCGGCGGCGAGCCCGCCGGGAACAGCAGGAAGGCTTAAGCTAGGTTCAGACGTTTCGCCTGTTCCAGACGCTGACGTTTGCGCAGGGCGAAACCGACGAGACCGAGGCCGCAGAGCATCATCGCGTAGGACTCGGGTTCCGGTACTGCAGTGATCTGCATCAGGACGTCATTACCGGACGACGGATGCTGGATGTTGACGTAGGCGACATTCGGGTTGAACTTATCGAAGTACAGGCCCGTGGGTTCAGCACCAGGCGTGGCAAGCGTCGCCCATACGGCAACCGACTCGGCCACACCGTCGTTGTTGGCGTCCTTGGCAAACCAGATGTTGGCGTTGCCGCCGCCGTCGTCCTCGATGATGTAGATGTTGCCGTTTGCGTCCATCGCGAGGTTGTCGGTGTTGTTGAAGGCATTGCCCACGGGCAATCCTGTCGCCGCATTGATCGTGTTGCGATCGGCGAAGATCTTGACCTCGTTGGTCGTCAAATCGACGGTGTAGACGTTATCGGTCGTAGTCGCAGCGAAGAACAGCATCTGGTTGCCGTTCTCGAGCGTCTTGATCTCGAGATCCTCCGGGCGCTGGTAGTTCGTGCCCTTGAACGCGGCCAGATCCGTCGTCGCCCGGCCGTCGAGCTGGATGGAACCTTGTGCGACGGTCATGATGGCACCGGGCAATGGTACGCCCGCAGCAGTGGTGAGATCGACCCAGCTATAGGCGCCGATTGCGTTATCGGTGTTGCCATCCCCAACCCGCAGCACCTGCGCCTTGCCCTTCGCAAAGTACTCGTCGCCGTTGGTGAACGCCGCGTTGAGCGGCGTGTAGCGATAGATGCTGCCGCCGTTCAGCTCGTCGATGAAATACATCGACTTGTTCTTGTCCCAGGCAATACCTTCGTGCGACACGCGCGGAATGATGTTGCGCTGAACGAAGGTGCCGCCGTCCTGGCCGGCCGTCGTCGAGTTCGTGATTTCGAAGACACGGCCCTTGTCGCTGCCCGCGCCCCAGGACTCTTCGGCCGTGATATAGCTGCCCCACGGAGTCCAGTACGACGCGTCCAGAGCAACGGAGTTCGCGCGACCGGAGTTGACGATGGTCACCGTGCGCGTGTTGTAGTTCGGATTCCAGAGATCGACGCGCTGCACGCCACCGCTACCGGTCTCGTAGGGGATGAACAGGTATCGCCCAGCGTCGACTCCCGTTTCGTTCGCCGTGATCATGTCCCAATTTCCGCTGTTGCTCTGACCGAGAGACAGCTGGTTCTGCCGATTGGCGAGCGCCTTCTGGGAAAAGTTCGACGGGAGAACGAAGGGCTTGATCAGCTCATCGGCGCTACCGGACGTGATCATGGGCACAGACGAAGGAACGGGCACGAACGTCTCGAAGTGCGTACTGGCGGCTTGGGCAGGGCCCGCGAGCGCGAAGGCGACGGCCATAGAAAGTCTACTTATTTTCATTCTTGAATCCTCTCCTGAAGTTAGCATCGGAACCGATGCAGGCGGCACCCTGCGATGCGCGAAGTTCGCGATCCGCCAAGCCCGTGGTCGGACTATGGAGGGCGCACGTTACGTAGATATGAATTTCAGATTCTCCCTGTGGCGGTCTCGGCGTGAACTCGGCGCAACGATTCGCGCGTCACGCCGATGTCACTCGCGGCAGGCAAACTGCTGCAACCCGATTCCACTGGTGGGGTTAACGAGATGTGGCATGGATCCGTGTCGAACGAAGCAATGACGCCAGAGGTTGATCGACTCGTGGCTCACTCAATCCTTGCAGGAAGCTCATCGCCGCCGAGGTTCATGAGTCGATACAGACCGTCCTTCGTCAGGCCGTCGCTTATGGCCTTGGTTGAATTCGACGACGTTGAGCCTCCCGAAGACTTCGACGACGACGAGGACGACGACGGCGAGGATGAGATGACCGTCCTGAACGACTACTGGTGCTGGAAGTAGGCGGCCGGGACCGTCATTCACGTTCGTTCTCTGCGCGAAATGCACCGCGGCTGCAGTCGCGAATTCCGTCCAGCAGGGTCGGAAGATGGACCGTGGGCACGTCGAGTGGGACAATCGATGTGTGTCGCCGCAGTGCCTGTCGTCCCGTATTCCTCGCGAGTCAGACGTAGCGGTGCCCGACCGATGGAGCCTACGCATGACCACGCCTCACCCTAATTCCGCACGATCTCTCGACGAGAAGCACGCCCCGGGCGACCCCCTCGTTCTCTTCGATCACTGGTTTCAGGATGCCTCGAACGCAGGCATCGCATTACCCGAATCGATGACGCTCGCCACCACGACACCGGAGGGCAAGCCATCCGCTCGCGTTGTCCTCCTGAAAGCGGTCGAGGACGGCGGATTCGTCTTCTACACCAATTACGAGAGCCGCAAGGGCAAGGAACTTGCCGCGGCTCCTCATGCGGCGCTCGTGTTCCATTGGGCGCCGCTCGAACGGCAAGTTCGAGTCGAAGGTCGCGTGACGCAGGTCAGCGAAGAAACGTCGGACGCCTACTTCGCAACGCGGCCGCTCGGCAGCCGACACAGCGCGCTCGCCTCGCCCCAAAGCAGCGTGGTATCGAATCGCGCGTGGCTGGAGGAGCAGGTCAAGTCGGTCGTCGCCCGCTATGGCCACGAAGTCCCGCGACCGCCGCACTGGGGCGGATACTGCGTCCATCCGGAAAGCATCGAGTTCTGGCAGGGTCGTGCCGATCGCTTGCACGATCGGTTGGTGTACGGCCGAAAGGGCGATGGCGAGTGGTCGCTCATTCGCCTTGCACCCTAGCACACCAAGTCGCTCGTCGGTTTTGACGCGTTGGCGCGCACCGCAAGGCGGGCTATCTCGTTGCTCGGCGAGCCCGATCCGTACTCGCCCGCCTCGGCCACATCCGATTGCCGCGTTAGCTTCCCGCTCCCTTCGCCACTCGCAGAATCGGATCCCACTTCTTGATCTCGGTGGCGAGGAACGCCTTCAGTTCTTCGGGCGTGCTCGCCACACTGGTGATGCCGGCAGCCGTGAACTGCTTTTGCGTCGACGGGTGCTCGAGCGCGCGCTTCGTCTCCCGGTGTATCTGTTCGGCCAACGCCGCAGGCACTCCGGCCGGGACCAGCATCGCATACCAGGTGTCGTACTCGAAGCCCTTGAGGCCGCCTTCGTCGACCGTCGGTATATCGGGCGCGAGGGGTGAGCGGGACTTGCTGGAGATGCCCAAGGTGCGAACACGTCCGGATTTCACGTGCGGCACCACCGTCGCCATGTTCGTGATCAGCACCTGCACTTCGCCGGTCAACACCGCAGACATCGCCTGCCCGGCGCTCTTGTAAGGTACATGAAGGAGATCGATCTTTGCGGTCGATCGCAGCAGTTCGCCGCCAAGATGCGTTGCACTTCCCACGCCAGCCGATCCGAAAGCCAGCTTGCCGGGCTGCGCCTTGGCCAGTTCGATCAACTGCAGAATATTGGTGGCCTTCACGCCCTGGGCCACGACGAGCATGCTCGGCTGTCGCGCCAGGAGCGATATCGGTTTGAAATCGCGCTGTAGGTCGAAGGTCAGCCCGCTATAGAGCACTCGGCTAAATACGATCGCCGAACTGGAGACCATGACGGTATAGCCATCCGCGGGTGACTTCGCCGTGATGGCAGCGCCGATCGTGCTGCCGCCGCCGGGGCGATTGTCGATCACGACCGCCTGCTGCCACTGTTCGCTCAGCGTCTGCGCGAGGATCCGGCCGACGATATCGCTGCCACCGCCGGGGGCGAACGGCACGATCATGCGAACGGGTCCGGGTGGGATACATGGCATCGGCGGCCTGAGTGAAGGCCGAAGCAGACATCAAAACTGCGGCAATCCCGGCAGCCGCGGTTCCCGCAAGTGTTCCAGGGTGAGACATGGCGAAAGCGATTCCTCGTCGTTGCATCGGTATCACGCCACCGAGTCACCCGAAGTTACTGGCAGTTCATGACAATCCTGTTACAGCGCACTCCTATCAGGCCGCTCCGCGCAGCCCATCGGACTGCCCTCTTCAACCAAATTGCAATCCGCCTCGGTTAACGTAGATCCATACCTTCGTCGCGGAAGCGCCATGACTTACTGGTTTTCTGTCGAGCATTCGAGCTGCGGGCAATACCTTATCGCGGTCCGTGACGCGGACAGGGCAATGGTGATGACCAGCACACCTTTCTCCCGCGAACGTACAGGACAGGCAATCGAGACATTTCGATCCCTGCTCAAGCGCGACTGGTGCTACCGGATCATCAACCAGCGCAAGACCGGGCTCTGCTTCGAGCTTCACCTGCCTCACTCCGGCATCCGGTGCGTCAGCCGCCAATTCAGTTCGTGCGATGCAATGGAACGGGAGATCGGGAATCTCAAGGCTGCGGCAGCTAACACATTCCGATTGCATTTATATGACAATGAGCATAGTCCGATCGGACCCGAGCGAGGTGACGAGAACAATTCCTTTGCTGCTAGACTACGCGAGCTTGCGTAGGCGAATCACGATGACATCGTCTGCGAGGCCTGCGATGTCCACCTTCACCAGGAAGTTTAAATGCGCCTCGATTCAATCGATCTATCCGACAACACCCTGCAACTCTCCCTCGATGGTCGCCTCGATCTGGAAGGAACCCAGTCGATCGAGCAGAAGTTTTCCTTTACGGCAACCGTGCGCCCCCTGAACGTCATCGTCGACCTGTCGGCGGTGAGCTTTCTCGCGTCGATCGGTATCCGAATGCTCCTGACCGCCGCGCGCGCGCAAGCCTCTCGAGGCGGAAAAGTCATCCTGGCGGCCCCCCAGGACAGCGTGCGCAAGGTACTGGAAGCTGCAGGCGTCGACCAGCTCGTACCCATCACCCACGATCTCGACGGAGCACGGGCGAGCTTCGCCGGATGACCGACCGGTTCCGCTTCTACAGTCGAAGCGTTCGCAGTTCGATCCTCGGAATCACAGCTGCAGCGGCGTGGATTCGCGAGACCGCATCGCGCCACCACGTCGCCGAGGACGTGGCCTTCAAGCTCGATCTCTGCGCGAACGAGCTGCTGGACAACATACTCGAGCACGCCTACCAGGGGCGCGACGAGGAGATCGGCCTGGAACTCTTCCTGGACGGCAATGCAGCGACCCTCACGGTCAGCGATCAGGCAAACGAATTCGATCCGACCGCTCGCGACTTGTCGGCGTCGAAGCCTTCGACGCTCCTCGAAGCGAAGATCGGCGGGCTGGGGCTGACGCTCGTTCACAAATTCGCAGACTGCATCGCCTATGAACGGGCGGGCGCATGCAATCGCGTCACCGTTCGCATCGGTGGCCGGACTTTGGTCGCACGCAGGAATGAGCGCCGCATTCACCGTGAAGGTCTGGCGCCCCGCGGACGCACGCCCCCCACGGGGACGGCCGATCGGCGATGCTGTCCGGAGCGGCGAACCACGCATTCGCTGAACGAGTCGGCACTCTTTCACGGCACGCCGGGCGAGATCGTCGACGAAATCATCGCGCGTTGCGAATTGCGCAGCTGCAAGGCCCAGGAAGTGCTTTTCGCCGCTGGCGAACACCACCGATGCGTACTCCTCGCCGTTCAGGGCCACCTCGAAGTTCACCTGGACGGTCCGGGCTCGCCCATGTACGTCGACCTCGGCCCGGGCGAGTGCGTCGGCGAACTTTCGGTCGCCGACGGCAAGCCGATATCCGCCTGGGTCGTGGCCGGCACCGACTGCAAGGTGCTCGTCATCCCGGAACCGGTATTCGTCGATCGCGTCCTCGCGGTGCCCACCATCGCGCGCAATCTCGTCGTCATCCTTTCCGAACGCATGCGCCGAAGCAACTTGCAGATCGTCGCTCGCACGCGTGCTGCCGTCGAGCTGGAAGCCTTGCAGCGCGAGCTCGCCATCGCACGGGAGATCCAGGCGAGCATGCTGCCGACCGCGCCCCTGTTCCCATCGAATGCCGGCATCAGGGGGCACGGCTACATGAGGGCGGCACAGCAGGTCGGCGGCGACTTCTACGACGCCTTCCTGCTCTCGGACGGACGAGCGTTCCTGGCTGTCGGCGACGTATGCAACAAGGGGACGCCCGCAGCACTCTTCATGGTTCGGACCCTCACGATCCTGCGCAGCGAGGCCTCCGCGGTGGAGGCGGATACGGAACGTCACCTCGCACGTCTTGCCGCTCGATGCAACGATCTCCTGACTCAGTCGAACGACGCTCAGCAGTTCGTCACGGTGTTCTGCGCCATCGTGGACCCGAAATCCCGGACGATGCACTACGTCAGCATGGGCCACTGTCCCCCGCTGGTACGCATGCCAGGTGGTGATGGTGAAGTCAGGCTGATCGCAACGCCTCGAAATCCATTGGCCGGCATCGTTCCGGGTCTGCACTTCTCGGTCGGCAGCTTGAAGCTGTCCGCGGGGGCTTTGGTCGTGCTCTACACCGATGGCGTGACCGAAGCTGAAAATGCAGACGGTGCCATGTTCGACGAACCAGCGCTTCTCGATGTGATCGCGGCGCTTCCTGACGCAGATGTCGACTCGTGCGTCAAACGCATCGTTGCGGCCGTCGACCAGTTCAGCGCCGGCCACCCGCAGTCGGACGATATCACCCTGCTTTCCTTCTCGCTGGCCTGACCGACGAGGTAAGCGCTATTGCGGCCGCTGCAACAACGGCTGGCCCATGCGGATGCGCAGGCCATCGACGATGCCCTCTTCCAGCGACATGCCGTTTTGCCCAAAGACGATGATCGTCGAACCGTGCTCGAAGTAGCCGAGTTCCTGCCCTTTGACGACCGGAACATCGACGTCGAATCGATTTGGCCCTCGGTATTGCAGGTTCAATGGCGCCGGCAGACAGTGCAGCCGCAGACTCGCCACGAGTATCGCGGCCACAGGCACGAGCGCGAGCTGCGGGCCGCCCTCGGACGGCACCGTATCGATGACGACGCGCTCGTTCTTGCAGAAGAGCTTGTCGATGCGCTTGAGCGCCACGGGATTGACGTTCCATGTATCGCCCGAAATGTAGGTGATCGAACGCAGGTGACAATCCAGTGGCGCATGGAAGCGGTGATACATGCCTGCCGTGAGCCTGAGCGTCACGAAGACGCCGTTTCGATACTTGTCTACCAGCGCTGGATCGCTCAGGAGATCCGAGAGCGAATAGGGCGCCCCCTTGGCCTGGATCAGCATGTCGTCTTCGACGCGACCACAGGCACCGACGATCGCATCGCAGGGACTCGCCAGGATGTGATTACGCAGATCAATCGGGCGAGCCCCGGGCTTGAGCGTGCGTATGAAGCAGTCGTGCATGCTCTTGAACTCGTGCGTGGCTGCGTCGTCGAGTTCGAGGTCGGAGAATTTCTTCCAGAGGGCAATGGACCAGTCACGCACCAGCGGCTGCTCGATCCGACTGAACCAGCCAAAGAAGCGGGTCGCGTAGTAGCGCGGAATTCGATTCGTCAGAAGGAAATTCAGAGTCTCGTTCTGACCGATCTTTCGCAGCACGGATTTATTTGTCATTGATTCGTAACCGCCGGCGCGTAGGGTTGCGAATCATGTTCGTCCTGCCCGAAATGCTTGCGCTTGGCGCGCTCGGCTCCGCCGGTGCTGCGGCCGCCCTGTGGCGCGCCCGCAACCGATTGCTGCTCTCGCGGGCCAAGCATCCCTCCCTGGCGGGCCATGCCCGGATCGCAAAACGCATCGCCCAACTGCTGCCTCACTACGAGTACGCGGAGAAGGAGTTTTTCGACGTGGACGGCGCCCCGGAAGCCGTGGCGCAGATCCGCAGGGCTGCATTCTATCGCCTGTCGGCGCTGTTCGCCGACCGGTTCAGGACTACGGCACAGCTCACGGCCGATATTTCGCCATATCTCTCCGATCTCCAGTTCACGAGCGCGTACCGCGTACCGTTCCAGTTCAGCAGCTTCGCTCGCCGACATCTGAAGGCCGGTGCGTTCGTGGGGTCGTCGGACGGTGTCACGGTCACGGACCTCGACGGCAATTCGCTCTACGATCTTTCCGGGTCGTACGGCGTCAACGTATTCGGTTACGATTTCTACAAGCAATGCATTGAACGGGGCGCCCAGGCCGTTCGCGATCTCGGACCTGTGCTCGGGCCCTATCACCCCGTCATTCGAGAGATCGTCCCGCGGCTGCGCGAAATCTCCGGCATGGACGAAATCTCCTTCCACATGTCGGGCACCGAAGCCGTCATGCAGGCCGTCCGCCTGGCTCGCTACCATACGGGAAGGCGCTATCTGGTTCGCTTCTGCGGCGCCTATCACGGCTGGTGGGGCGACGTTCAGCCGGGCATCGGCAATCCCCTCCCGGCGCGAGACACGCTCACGCTGCGCGACATGCATGAATCCGCGCTGAAGGTGCTCAAGCAGCGACGCGATATCGCCTGCGTGCTGGTCAATCCGCTGCAGGCATTGCATCCCAATCAGAATGCTCCCTCCGACTCCGCCCTGATCGATGGCGCGCGACGCGCCGGGTTCGACAAGGCCGCGTACGCCGACTGGTTGCGCAGACTGAAGGACGTTTGCGCCGCCCGAAACATCATCCTGATCTTCGATGAGGTGTTCCTGGGCTTTCGACTCGCACGCGGTGGCGCGCAGGAATACTTCGGCGTCACGGCCGACATGGTGACCTATGGCAAGACGCTCGGCGGCGGCCTGCCGGTGGGCGTGCTCTGCGGCAAGACGCGATTCATGAAGCGCTACCGGGACGACCGGCCAGCGGACGTCTGCTTCGCACGTGGCACGTTCAATTCGCATCCGTACGTGCTCGGTGCCATGGCCGAATTCCTGCGCCGGATCGAGTCCCCGGTGATCCGGGCAATCTACCGCGACGCGGACGAGGTCTGGAATCGACGCGCTCACAATCTCAACGCGCGTCTCGAAGCAGAGCACATGCCGTTGCGGGTCGAACACCTGTCATCGGTCTGGACCGTCTGCTATACCCAGCCTTCCTGCTACCACTGGATGCTGCAGTACTATCTGCGCGCCGAGGGACTGGCGCTGAGCTGGGTCGGCACCGGACGCTTCATCTTCAGTCTCGACTATACCGACGAGCAGTTCGAGGCAGTCGCCGATCGCATCCTTGCCGCTGCGCGCGCAATGAAGCGCGATGAGTGGTGGTGGACGCATCCGCAGCTCACGGGAAAGCAGATTCGCCGCAACGCCTTGAGAGACATGCTTCGCCGCGGCTTTGCGCACAGGTTCGTCAAGCGCTGAAGCGCGAACTCTCGCTCCATCGATCAACGCACAGCCACCGAACCCGGTGCAGGGCGCTTCAGTCGCGCCTTGCACCGAAATCCATGGATCAGTGCCCGGCCTTGTGCATCGGATCGAGCAGCTGACCCCGCATGAGGTAGAACGGCGCCTTGTAGTACAGCTTCGCGTCATGGAACGGGTCGGTGAGAATCTTCGTCACCCACACGACGCCCGTCCGTACATCCTTGATCACGAACAAGTGCAGCATGCGAAAGGCCAGACCGATGACGCCGATCGCAAGCCACACCAGGCCGATGCGACGCAGGTAGTCGGGATCGCCCTCGACAGGCGGCAGCATGCCGAACACGGTGGGGTCGAGCAGCACCACGATCGGCGATGCCGCCCAGATGGCCATCAGCACGATCTTGCGCCTCAGGTTGTAGCCGACCTTGATCTCTTCCTTGTACTCATGCGTCGCCTGATTCACGTGATCGTAGCCCTTCGGCTCGAAGAAGAAGTGTCCGGCCTGCCGGGTCGTCATGGAAACGAGCCATCCGACCAATGCAGCGATCGCCGGATCGACGAACAGCATTCCATACGCGAACATGAAGCTCAGCGCGCTGATGAAATGCAGTGTCTGGTTGATGCGGCTATGGTGGTAGTACCGATGATCGTCCATCCGCTGCACATGCAAGGTTTCTAGAAAGCTGGCCACTGCGATGCTCCCTTCGGGTGATTGTGGTGTTCGAGAAGTCCGTGCTAGGCCGAGTGCCGCGAAACAACACCGCCATTGAGGTACCGCCGGGCCGAATCCTTGTCCATGTACTTCGCGAGTACATCTTCGCTGGTGGCACGCAGGTCGACGAGAAGCAGACAATCGATCACTCGGCTAAATGCAGGATCCACGTTGAAGCCGAGGATCTTCCCGCCGAGCTTGAGATACTGGCGCAGCAGGACCGGCATACCTTTGCCATCGGCTTCGAATTCGCGCAGGATGTCGTCGAGCAGCGCAGAATCGGGCTGCGACAACGCGCTCAGCACCGCGCCCGGGCACCGCCCCTTCAGCGGCTGCCGCGGTCTGACCTCCTCACGATGGCCATCCGCGAGATAGTGGCGCGCGAGAAACTGCACCAGGATGCGCTGCGACATCGGGTGATATTCGTTGCTGATGCTCACGGGACCGAACAGGCACCGATGTTCGGGGTGTCGCGCAACGTAGTGTGCGATTCCCTTCCAAAGCAACAGCAACGGCGAGTAGCTGCGCTGGTACTCGCGACGCACGAACGACCGACCGAGCTCCAACCCTTCGCCCAGCTGGCAAAGCAGCCTGGGGGACAGTCGAAACAGCGAGTTCACATACATGCCGCGCGGACCATGTCGAGCGATGATGCGGCGCGCATTTCCGACGCGATAGCCGCCGACGATCAACTGCTCCTCGCGATCCCAGACAAAGATCTGTTCGTAGTAGCGGTCGTAGTCGTCGAGGTCCAAAGCGCGTCCCGTGCCCTCGCCCACGGCACGAAAGGCGATTTCTCGCAGGCGTCCGATTTCCTGCATCGCGTTCGGCAGCTGGTCCGCGCGACAGACGTAGACGTCGAACTTGCCACTCGTGAGCAAGCGGGTCGATTCGCTCAGCTCGGACACATCCGAAGCCACGAGATGGCGTGCCACCTCGGGCCGAATATCCATCTCAGCCTTCGGACGTCGTTGCTGCTTCGGTTGCGCCTCCCGCTGGGCCAGCGCATAGGTTCGGAACCGGAGGTAATCCGTGGCGCTCCGGTCCCCGTCGGCATGCGTCAACTGAGCTGCCTCGATCAGTCGGCCGACGCGGATCGGAATCGGTAGCCGATTCGGTCGCAGCAGTTCTCTCACCAGCAGCAGCGTCCTAAGCTTCGCGTTTACCAGGCCGCTCAGTTGAAAGAGATTGCTGTTGCG